>Ga0116227_10001901_pt1 | contig 47536 bp, 45 predicted proteins | sample S1TSphgellanicum_FD_89693 | JGI IMG/M metagenome (GOLD analysis project Ga0116227, IMG submission 89693) | Host-associated microbial communities from peat moss isolated from Minnesota, USA - S1T2_Fb - Sphagnum magellanicum MG | ecosystem: Host-associated > Plants > Peat moss > Unclassified... | reverse complement strand
TATCTAAAGTGATAAACACGACTCGGTCCCAACTCGGGCCCCATACAAAATGTGATAAACCTCCGTAAAGTGATATTCGATAATTTTTATTGGTCCCACTCCTTATCTAAAGTGATATTCAACACATTTCAAAAAATAAAAGACAAAAACAACTACAAAACAAGCTAGATACGTTTGAAGAACTTGTCAATGTTCTTCTGAACCATTTGGTTGGTACGGATCGTACTCACCTTATCCTTTAATTTCTGGATGGAACTCACACAAGATTCGTCCGCATCCTGTTGCTGCATGAAAAAGATCACAAGCTTATCCAGCATCTTCGAAGCGTCAACGGCACTCATGGTAGGCACTTCTTTGCTGTCGTCTTTCCTCATGCAGCACTAGAGCAAGTCCGGCTTCTTCAAGGTGGTCCTCAATGATGCTATCAAGATCCGACGTGTATGACGTGATTTGCTCCTCCAGGTAGTTGAGCAGGTTTTTAATGTCCATTGGGTTCCTGTAGCGGAAGCGCTGGATTTGTGATTGTAGATCCACGATGACCTCGTGGTCCACCTGGTCGTCCTCCATGATGTTTTCAACTGCCTCAGCCTATTTTGTTGACTGGATCTTGCAGTGTAAGGAGCAGTTGGCAATCGTCGTTGGCTTGACTTCATAATTCCACACGGGGACGGCAAACTGGATGGCCCCCAAAATATCAACCTTCTCCGGCTCCAGCACCTTGTCCTCAATGCGCTGGAGAAGAGCATGGTTGAAGTGGCGACGGTAGTAGGCCTTGAAGTTGCGGATGATGTCGGCATCGCACGGTTGAATCTTCGAGGTCATGTTCGGAGGTAGGTAGAGAATGGTCGTGTTCCGAAGGTGGATGTGATCCGGAATCTTCTCCACCGGAGTGTGCCCGCTGAAGTTATCCAAGATCAGGAAGACCTTCCGGCCGAAAACATGGAGATCAAATGCCCGAAGCCACTCCAGGAAAATGATCTGTGTCATCCACGCGGACGCATTGTTCTTGTATACGCACCCAAGTGACGTGACGTTAATGTTCTTGAAACACCTGGGGTTCTTAAACTTGCCAATCACCCACAGTGGGAGCTTGTCAGAGCCATCGCCGTTGCAACACAACGCCAAGGTCAAACGCTCCTTGCTCTGTTTCCTGCCTTCGAGTTGCTTTGTCGCAAGGGAATTGTCCGCCTGCAATGCGGGCGAAGATGCTTAGTTAGCCAGGGACAAACTCATTTGATATCTTTTTGAACTTACAGTATGTACCTGCATGCGGTAGAACAACCCACTCTCATCCATGTTGTAGATGTCACGCCATTCGTACACGTAAAAAATTTGACGAATTCCCGGAAGGGCAGCTACAACAATAGTCATGTCGACTGAACCGCTTTCCCCGAACCTACGATGCTTCTTGATCCCGTGACGGATTTTGAAAGCTTCAAGCCAGCCATTTGAAACTCAAACGGCGGGTGATCCGGGTACAGGCAGTCAATGATCTTCATTGCGCTCTCACGTATGAGGTCCCCGCCCAAGTTGACATGTTCCTGGTTGGCAAGGAACCATTCGGCTAATGCAGCCTCCATGATAGGGAATTTCATCGTCTTCTGACACTTGGAGCTGAGGTTGGAGGTGGTGGCCTTGGCGAGCAGTTCCACCGACCGTTTGAGTGTGCCCGACACCGTTGCTTGGCTGACCTTGAGCTGATGAGTGTCCTCCAGCCACTTGATCAGCTCTTTTTGTGTGGCACCAAGATGATCTTTCTTGTACCATACGAGGGCGAGGCGGACCTCGTCCGTCATCGTGGTGTATTGATGACCTTTCTTAGGCATGGAGAAGACTTTGCACATGAAGATGTGACGGGGTGGTACTTGCAACGCGGTTCCTGAGGTGGACCCACACGCAAACAAAGGTTTTTTTTTTTGTGGAACTTCCCTCGACACGCGGGTACGAGCAGCCACGAACTAACGCCCTAACAGTACAAACGATAACGGTAAAAAAAAGGAAAACGTGTGTGTATGATACTGTATGTACTGTACCTGCCTAAAGTGATAACATGTATAAAGTGATATCCTACCTCTGGTCCCAGCAATATCACTTTAGACTGGTTTTACTGTAATGGACTACACCATCAAAGGTGTTCAACTTTTAACAAGTTTTTTATTACACATGCTTATTTCACATCATTAAACATAATGGCTAAACCAAGGTGACAATTAATGCCTAAACCTAGTGGCTAAATTCAATGACTTAAACTAATGGCTAAACCTAGTGCTTAAACTCATCGACTTAAACTAATGGTTAAACCTAGTGGTTAAATTCAACGACTTAAACTAATGGTTAATTTTACTAGTTAAATTCATCAACTTAAACTAATGGTTACACCTAGAGGTTAAAGTTAACAACTTAAATTAATGGCTAACCTAGTGGCTACAATCAACGACTTAAACTAATGGCTAAACCTAATGGTTAAATTCAGCATCTTGAAATTAATGGTTAAACATAATGGCAACCTTGATTAAATCTAATGGTTAAACCTAATTAATAAACCTAATGGCTAAATTTCATGGGTAAACATAATGGTTAAATTTGATTGATAAACCTAATAACTAAACATATTTCATGGTTAAACCTAGCCTAAACCTTATGGCAAAATTTAATGGCTAAACATAGTGTTTAAACTTAATTAAAACCTAGTGGTTAAACATGATGGTTAAATTTAAATTAAACCCGATGGATAACTTTAGTGGTTAAACATATTGGATAAACCTAAATTATACTTAGTGGCTAAATTTAAGCTATACCTATTGGCAAAATTTAATGGTTCGACTTAGGTTAACCTAATGGCTAAACATAATGGTTAAAATTGGGTTAAAATTTGGGTAAACCGAATGGCTAAATCTAGTGGTTACACCTAATGGCTAAAATTAGGAAGGTAAGTGGGTGGATAAGGAAGTAAATAATATGTTGGTAGGTGGGTAGGTAAATAAGTAGGTTGTATGAAAATGAAAAATATAAAAAGGTATGTAGGTAGGTAAATGAGAAGGTATAGGTAAGTAAGTAGGCAAATAAAAAATAAGCGGGTGAGTGGGTAATAGGTAGGTAAGTAACTAACTAAATAAACAGGTTGATGAGTAAGTAGGAGGTAGATTCATAGAGTAGTAGACCATGTTGTATTTGACTAAAAATCATTGGCCATTTTGACTAAATGTTCAACTTGATTAAAGACCATTGGTCATTTTTACTAAAGATTGTTGGCCATTTTGATTAAATGTTCAATTTGACTAAATACCATTAGCCATTTTGACTAAGGTTGTACAACTTGACTATTTGTATTTAGTCAAATGAATCATTATAGTCGAATTGATCAATTAATAAATACATGTGTCATTCAAGCCCTTGGCCTTTAGTCAAAATGTACATGTCCATTAGTCAAAATGACAAGTTAATCAATTTGAACCTCTTAAAAAACCATGAATTGTAGTAGTGTACAACATGTTAATTTGCATTTATGTTGTCAAAAATTTTGAAACTACACAAAAATGGCGTTTAAATTTTAATCCACTATCACAAGGTATAAACTATTGTATAAGTTGAACCAAAGGTTTCAAATGCACCTTGTTTTTCTTTTCAAATTGTCCCATATCAAACTCCTTGTCTACTTTTATCAAGTGTACAAATGTCAAATTGCCAAATGAATTTGGCAACATTGTGATGGCATTTCAATCAATTCTAATGTATGCAATGAATTAAGTTATCCAATTGAGTCTAGCAATGTTTTAAAAAAATTACACTTGATAAATGTAATCATTTCAAGCTTTTCAATTTCTCCAAACAAGGTGGCAAACTTTTTAGATTGGAACAAATGTGAAGATATATTGTTTTCAGTGCCATTAAGTGTTCCACTAAGCCTAGCAAATCCTCAAGATCCCAACAAGAATTCAATAGTAGATTCTTCAATCTTTTCATTTTTTGAAACCAAGTGGAAAAATTTAAACCTTACACATTAAAAAAGGTGTAGACTTTCCAATGTTGTTGACTATTCCACTAAATTTGGCAACCTCTCAAGTTTGTCAAACCCAACTACCTCTAATGTTGTCACCATTTATTTGCCCAAAAGTCATTGGCAAACATTTGGTAAACCAATCTTGCAACACACCTTTGTTTGCCTTGAATGGGCACATTGATAGAAACTTTAAGCACAACTTTAATAAACTTTGAACCATTTGATGAAATTCTAAAATCATCATTATATTGGGTTGCCCCCATCAAAATAGGAAATTTTCAAATATTACAATATCCTTGTAATTTCAAAATCTTCAATGTCTTCCACATTTGGACAATTGATTCAAAGAGTGGTTCAATCTTTACACAACGTGTTAAATCTAATTTGAACAAATGCATGGACTCATTGAAACATTCTTAAGATAGGCTTGTGAGGTTACTACAAAAACTCAAATCCAATTCTAACAATGCTTACAATTTCCCTATAATAGGAGGAAGTGCCTTAAAATTCAAACAATATTTCAAATTCAATTTTAAAAACACATGGTTTGTTGCCCTATAGCAAGAAATAATGATTGTAGTTCTTGACAATGAACCAAGGTCAACTTCAACAATGAATTGAATTTGCCTATGGTAGGAGGTAGTGGATGTAGTTGTTTGTAAAAACTCAAATCAAACTTTTGTAAATGGACAATCATACCCAACACCCATGAAAGTAACATTCACACTATTGATCCATGCAAATTGACCCATTTTAATTTACTCAAAGGTTGATCAAGGAGAAATTATTAGATGGTTTTTCAAATATAAAACCTCATGCCCAATAGAAGTTGTGCCATTTTCAAACCTAAAGGTTTTACATGGCTAGAATTTGTGATAGCTTCTCAAATGTTTGCCTTCAAATCTTTTGCCAATGACACATTGTTGTGAACTCTTTCCATTACTTAACAAATTCATCAAACAAAAAATGAATCAAATATAATTTTTTTTCTAAAACAAATAATTTTGTCAACATGTTAATTAAAGGGTGTAGTCACACTAATAGGAGTCATAATAAGTGTAACCAATGGTTAATTTTTCACATTTAGAGGTGGTAATTTAATTTGGTGTTGAAAGTATAAGATTTTTTTATATAATAAGGTTCATAATATATCATTGGAACATGTGAATTTTTTAAAAAAAAATTCAATGAATAACAAGCTTTCAAAAACACTCACTAAGCACTATAACACATGCTTTTTAGCACTAAAAGGATTTAGAAATAGATTTTAAAACTTTTGAAAATTACATATAGTTTGAATTTTTTTACATAAACCTTGACATAATAACATTGAAATTTTTATTAATTTTAAAATATATATTCTAAAAAATATTCTCCCAATAATAGCCCCAAAAGCAAGTGGGTGCAACTCATGTTATCCCATTTGCACCCTAAATGTAAATGCAATCCATTTTAATTGTAATTTTTTTTTGAGTTTGGTGGTTTTCATGCCTTTGGTAGCTTTCATGCCTTCAATAGCTTGCACTACTTTCCTTGGATCTCATAATCGAATACCATCATTTTGTCTATAGCTTGGTACCCAATTTTTAGGACATGCAATGTTCCAACATGTCTTGAACTTGATCATGCATTGTCACATTCTCATGCAAACCCACCTTGAAAATAAATTTGTTCTTCAAAATTTGAAAAAGAATATTGGGTGTGTTACATAAGTAAGTCCATATTTGCAATGCAACTACATAACTCATGCTTTTCTAGCCATATTCAACATGGTACTCATTAAAAAAACAAACCACATTCAAAAGCATGTTTTTTTGTCCAATTCCAAAGGAGTCAAAACTAATGTGCAACCCACTTCATAGTTTGTCATTTGAGTTTTCCAAGCATTGGTTTTTTGGTAACAGATCTAAGGGATCTTTCAATATTTGTAGCAAAGTTTTTGAATTAAAAAATGCACCCATCACCTTTCAAGGCTCAAAAAGAACCCACAACAAACATCCACATTTTTTTTTCTCATGGTTGAAAAATGATTTTTTTGATGTAATATTGGATGAATGATGGATGTATATGTTATGTCAACTTCAATGGTCATGGGAGGATGGATTCAATTTTCATTGGTATGTAAGCATCACACATTGAATCATGTTAGAAAACATACAACACATGAGCTTTTAAACTTCATTTTTTTCACAATGATAGTTTTGTTATAGTCTTGGACAAGTACAATGAAGCCCATGAAAGAGCACCTAGAACTTGGAAATGTATTCTCACGACCATGTATCTAAAAATCTAAACCATAAACAAATAAAAGGGGAATTTTAAAAATGGATCTTGAATCTTCCATTTTCCATCACCCAACTACTTTCAATTTTTTTTTTTCATTAATCTTTCATTGAATTGGAAATACTTATTCTCTAAGAGTTTTTCTTCATTTCAACAATGAATTAATTGTTTTCGTGCAAGGTTTAATCCTTCAATGTCAAAGACAATGTGGTACACATTATGACAAACATGAATGTGATGGTAATCCCACCTTATATGTGTTTACATAGGTATATCATTATTCACATATGAAATTTCATGCAAACCAATGGGCAAGGTAGACTTGGTGTATGAAGTACATTGTGGAAAATTAGTTAGTGAACTCATTAACTATATAGGGTCATAGGGGGCTAGAAAATTTAGTTTTGCAACAAAATATATTATGCTTAATTTCTTAAATTCACAATGTCAACATTTGGGCTCCTTAAGTATATGAAACAAACATTATAAAACATTTAATGCATATTTACAAGCAAGCCATTTTGGTTGAATGGCAACAATTTTTCTTGATTTGACAATTTTTTCTTCAAGCACCAAGGAAAGACACTTCTCAAAAAATAACAATGGTGTTGAAAAGAAGTTTGCATTATGCAATTAAGATATTGAAACCAACTAGTAGCAACATGTATGAAATTGAATTGGTTGCATAACATGGGCCATGTACTATTTAAGGACCTTAGAAACAGAAAGAAAACAAATTCTAATATACATTATGCATTTGAGTCAAAAGCCATGTCATCAATATGAAAAAGAACACCAATGTCATATTGACAACTTATCATAGGAGAAGGTGGATGGGAAGGCAACAACATCATAACATGGGCTTGGGCTTTTGCACAAGGTGACAACATTGGATTCATTGATGGACTTTTCATAAAGTCGCAACATGCAAAGAAAGGAACCAAACATTAAAGTGGAGCAAAATATTTGTAAATAAACAAGGGAATAGGTTAGAGTTGGGCAAAGAATGATCCAAGATAATCATATCAATCCAATAGATTGAATTGAAAAAGTCTACAAGATTAACTTACTCATAATCTAAACCCTTACATGTTCATTTCTTCATATGAAAGTCAAGATCAAAACTATTGACAAAGCTCGTTTTTGCAACTAAAATGTCAATATAAATGTAAAGTTCCAAAATTTCAGCAAAGACACCCATGTCTACCTCCATGGCTAGAATGTGCATCCAAAGAGTTTGGCAAGCTTTCACACTAATGCTTGTAGCCACAAGTTGTTAAAATAATGAAAATTTGGTTATGTTTAGAAATTTTAAAACAAAGAATGGGAAGAGAAAAGGCAACTTGTTTATAGAGGAACTCAAATTTTGTGATGAGGGATGAAGGCTTAGAACAATCTTCAATTAAAATTTGAAAAATTAAAGCGTGAAGTTTCGTTGTAACTTTGAAAAGTCTTCCAATTTTTGACAAGGTCATTGAATTTTTGTTCATTTAATTGTAAAGCTTATCTTCCTTTCAAACATTAAAGCCTCAACACATCATCACATCAAATGGATGTGAGGTCTAAAAAAATGTTAGCTTGTCCACAACATCCCCTATCTTCATTGGGCACCCTCATAAGAAAAGTTGCCTTATTAAGGAACATTTGCAAAGTATTTTATAGATAACATCAAAGGAAGTGGGAATGTTTGGATTTTAAAATATATATTCCACATGTTTATGGACCTACATAGAAGGTGCTTTAACGCTAATAAAAAGGAAGGTGTTCACAACTACCCACTTCATGTGAATCTTGAAAAAGTAATTGTCCAAGAAGGACCTAATCTTCTTCAAAACATGGATGTCATTGGGGTGGAACAATAATACCATTACATCATCCTCGTAAAAGAACTTGCGTCAACAAAAATGAAAATTGACCATGTGCTTATTCCAAGTAGGTATGGTCATAGATGGATTAGAGATTAATGGAACTAATAAGTTCCCCATGACATTTCCTATTACAAGATCAACCTTCATCTTCAATGTGACTTGTAAGGAAAGATGAAAATTACTCACAAATCAATTATACAACTATAAAAATTACACATTTGAAAGAATATAAGAAACCAAATACATGGTTCAATTACCTTGTTCACAAAGTTTATAATGACTTGGTATTCAAAAGGCCATACATTTGTATTGTTTAGGATTGTTATTTGGTGAGCAAATGAATGTGAATGTGAACTTGATAGAATATTTCAAGGTGCATAACAACAAACCACAAATGAAAAATAAACAAATCAACAACAACAAAAATTAAAACAAAATAGAATGCAAACACAAAAAAATGCCGGAATTTATTTCCCATACAAATTGGGTTTCAATGGCCTATAATTTATATGCCATACTTTCTTGGCATGAGAGATTCTTCCACGCAAGTAATTCCAACCTCTCCTAGTTTGTTGGACATCACTTTCTCCTTTAGTGAAAGAAAATTGAAAGTTAGATTATAAACAATCAATCCTAGTTTATTACAACCAATGAAAGTTGTAGTAAACCAAACATCATCACTTTTTGCCATTTTGGCCTCGGGTGTAAAAAAAGAGGATGTACATTATGTTTCTTATCATCAAGCCACTAAGTGGGATGATGATGGGCCAACTCCATAAAAGTGATGATAGCATTTTCAACTAGACAATTCACATAAGGTCTATGTTGATGTGTTATGTCAAATGCACTAATTCTTTGGCAAAACTTCAAAACAACCCCAACAAGAGGATAGACCAAATAGAACTTTTTGAAATCAACCTTACACAATTCAAAATACCCATTCACAAAAAAAAATTGATATTAAAATAAACAAACCGCATATTGAGGCCAAATGGAGATGTGGGTTGACACATTAACTGAGCAAACTTTTGTCATTCCTTTTAAATAAAAAGAACATTAAGTTTCTTGATGAACTTTTTAAGATTGACATTGGATGATCGTAATGTCGCCACATCACCAACAACCTTAACTGGATGGTATCAAATGTCAATAAAAATGTTGAAAGGGTTAGTAAGAACTACATCTAATTGAACAATGTGTTGGTTTTGCCTTTGCCTGATCAGATGACTGATACCTTGAATCAATGATTAAATGTTACATTCCAACACAACAAATTTAAAACCCTAATAAAAATATTGAAAGGTTGTAAATCCTAATACAAAACCTAATAAAAAAATTTAAACATAAATTTAAACAAAAGAAATGAATAGAAGAAGATGTAAGGGGAGAAAGTTGCATCATTGTCTTATTCATGCCTAAAGAGGTTTGCTTTGCAAATGATTATAATAAAAACATACAAAAATATTTTTAAAAATTTAGAAACAAAAATATTACAATTTTTTTTAAGTTCATCTTATTCACAAATTTGTTATGTTCAAAGATCATGACACATATGTTACTTAATTTAAAAAGATAGGAAAAGGTTTTGTAATTGGACACTTTTCAAAACCATGTAAACCCTAATCAACATTTTCAAACATTTGTAAACCTATTAACACATTTTTAGACCTTTGCAAAACCTTAATGAACATATTTGGAATTTTATAAACCCCATACCACATTTTGAAACCTCTATAAACCTTTAATAAATAGTTGTAAACCTTTGTATAGAGTAAAGCTTAATAACAAATAATGAGCATAAAATCAAATTGAAAAAAAAGAAAAAGATTAAGGTACTTACATGGTGGGAGGGTAAATATTGCCATCTTTTTTTGCAACTTGAAGAACAAAAATGGACAACATATCAACAAGTGCCATCACAAAATTTTCATCTTTAGACAAATTTGCAATCAATTTTTTTAGTTTCATAACCCCAAAACTTTCACTATTGATTGAAAGCATTCTTAACCCAAGCCTTAGCATGCTTGTTCTTCTTGTGACCACCTCCATTGAGATTTTATGACTCAATCGCATCAACATCAAAAAACCTAAACTTAAAAACATTTTGAGTAGCAAATTCATCATTAGTGGTGGGAACCACATGGTAATTAGTAATGGTAGCAACATCAAGTTTGGGGGATTAATAATCTTGGTTACCAGAGACACTCGTTACAAGTAGGACCTCAAATTCATCTTGACTTTTTGAAATGATAAGGTTTTGATATTTAGTAGGTAATGGAATTTCAACATTTGCTTAAGGTTGGGATGGAACAACACACTTTGGTAGTCGTAGGTACACATTGTTTCCATCATCAGACCACAAAATATTGGCACTTATAGAACTAAAAGATGAAGGTGTGAAATTGGAAGCAAAAGGCACAAAATTAAGAGGTACAATTTTTTTTAAAAGCTCATGTAGGATGTGCAAAATTAGTGGGAGGAGATTCAAATGTTGTAAACACGAATTCAAAAGTGTTTGAAGCTATGGATGTTGTAAACCTTAATCCAAAAAGATTTGAAGGCGTGGAAGGAGGAATCCATATTATAGAAGCTATTGGAACATCAAATAATTCACTTAGTTTAGTAGGGGTTAAATGAGATAAACCTTCAAAGAAAGCAAAATATAGTTCATGAAATTTTTGGCAATACTTCTTAAAAGCAAATTTATCATTATGAATCATTGAATGAAAACAACACTTTAACAAAAAGAGTGAAAAGGAAACAAAAAAAAAGATGCTTACAACCAAGAAAAAAATAATGAAAAATTTTGGGAGAAAAAAAAAACACGAAAGAACAAAAAGAGCATGCATGTCAATAACAAATTTGAATGCACAAGAATCTTGCAAAACAAGACTAAGCAAAACAAGAATTAGAAATTAAAAATGAAAAAAGGAAAAAAAACAATTGAGTGAGTTTTTCAATGTTCCACTATAGAAGAATGCTAAAACACATTGCACATTGCACAAAAACATGCACTGAAAAAGAATGTTAAAGCACAAAGCTAATGCTGCAGATGCAGATCACACACAAACTTGTAGACACTGCTACATCAAGGCCACTCACGAACATAAAAATAAGAACAAAGATGAAAAGAACCAAGAAAATGTAAAAAAACAAGTGAAGAACAAGGAGAAGAAAAAATGGAGAACGGATTAGTAAGGAGGGGAAAAGAAGGAACAAAGGGGAAAAATGAGAAGGGGAGGAAGAAAAAGAGGAGAAGAAATGAGGAGAAAAGGAGGAAATAAAAACAATTGCCATTTTAAATAATATTTCTTACAATAATAGAAATTTGGCCAAAAAAACTAAAATAAAGGTGGCCAAAAGTGACATTGATAGTGCAACAAAACATGTTTTTGTTGTGTGCCTCAAGACATACGCTCCAAATCATAATTATGGTAAGGACACAAAGCCAAAAAAGAAAAGAAAAAAAGAAGTAAGAAACGGAGTAAAGTGATCAAAAACCAATTTTTATTTCTTGTCAAAATTTCTTTTTCGGCAAAATTAAAAATTAAAAAAGTTGAAATTCAACATTTATTGAATTGATCCAATAGATAAACTTTTTTTTTGGAGCTATAAATTTTAATTTAATATTTTAATTATTAACAAAATTTGGCTTCCTCTTTAAAGCAACCATCATTAATTTTATTAAAATAGAAATTTTGGACTGAAAAAACCTAAAATAAAGAAAGCCCCATGCACTTGTCATTGTGCCTTGGGAGATCCTCTCCATTTGCCATGATAAGGCAATTGAGGTGTCTCAAAAGATTGCTTTGATTATAATAAGGACATAAAGGGAAAAAGAGCAAAAAAATTGTGAAAAAAGAAAATTAAAAAATAGAGCTAAATTTCAAATCCATATAGGAGAAAGTTTTGTAACTGGTACCTTCCGGATTTTCAACCCCTCCCCTCAACCTATCGACCTCAGGACAAGACCTCAAATCTGAAAATACCGATTACAAAACCTTCTCCTATACATAAAGCACATGAAGTTTTTGGAGGGATGTTGCATTGAGCTGGGAACCCTAGGGATATTGTGCTTGGGGAGAGGTCCCCCATATAACAAGAGAAAAAACTTCAAAGTGTTGTTACTCATATTATAACATGTCATCAAAGCAACTAAACACAACATCTCATATAATTCAAGCCATCAATTCTAATAATCTCATTGACAAGAAGCTTTTTTCTTCACATCTGGGCACAACTTATTCCAAACTTCAAAGCCCTCCATAATGAGCATTTTTTGTACTAATATTACAATCCTAGTGTCTCTCTCTCTCTCTCTCTCTATATATATATAGATAAGGTGAAAAATCATAATTAGTCTTTAGTATCAAAGTTTCAAAAAATGTAGATTGCAAGAATTTGGAATCAAACCCTGGCCTAGTGCAGATTAGATACATTAGTTGGGAGCACACTCACCACAAGGACAATAAGAGAACTCCAAAATTGAGTTAGAATTTAATAAAGACATCCCTAAAGTCATCCTCTCTTTCACCCCTACCCCTTCTTTCAGTGGTATCCGCAACATAAGGAAGTTTTATTAAATCTCAGTATGAAATGCTGAAACTCGCCATTTAATGCACAAGGTTTGAGAGTAATTATACAACGTGCACAAGTAAGAGCAAGTAATTATAGTACTTGTACAAGTAAGAGCATTGAAAATATTTGTAGCAGCAGTGGAGGTGCTCAGGAAAAAGGAAAGAGGGTATGAAACTCAGTTTACGACCAAAATTGGTGGAAAAACTACTGTGTGGCCCAGTTATTTCATTTTGTAAAATTTCATTCCTAGTTACACATGGTTATGCCGAAATTGGCCGTTCTCGCCCCCTAACCGCTTGACTTTACGAATAACTTTAATATGTAAATTCGTTATATGTTTGAAAAGTCCAAAAACAAAAACTAACATGACGAATCTTTAACTTTTAAAATAAATAAATTGTTCAACACTTGAGTGCTAATATTACAATATTCTATCACAATTCACTGAGCCAACATATCAAAATAGAGCCCTTCAGATTTTTGTTAAAATAGGAAATCATATGGGAAGCTCAAAGAATAAAAGGAACCGTAAATCTTCCTTCATTATGAGACCATGTAAACTTATAGCATTATTATACATTTTTGAACCAATTTTTTGATTTTGCAAAATTGTTGATTTTTTGCTGAAAAAAAAATTACAAAAAAAGGGGTTTTTCCGAGAAGTTTTTCTTTCCCCAAAAAACTCACAAAATAACAAATATTTGCCACCAAAAAATGCACTCCTCCTTCATACCACCTGGCAGATCAGATAGAATCTTATGTGTAGGACATATAGCATATTAAATAATTATTTTATTTTGGATATATTATTTTTAGTTTTAAAATAATATATTATTATTTTATGGCCAAGTTGAAGGCTTGTTCCAAATGTGAACCATCACACCTTCTTTGCCATTTTTGGATAGCTCACAAAATGTGAAAATGTGGTAACTACTAGGTAGGGCAATAGGTAGGCACCAAACACCACACGCTTCTACTTCTACTTTTGTACACTTCCAAGTTTTGTTGCAAAAGGTGGCTGAGTGGCCAAGTCCCTATGGATATAGGGCACATCAAATATTGTAGTTGAATATATAATATTCGGTATTACCTTGGTTGTCATCCATAGCCTTACCCTAATTTTTATTTTTATTTTTATTTAATTTATTTTTTCCCCTAATCCTTTGGTTATGTGAATTCATGATATTGTTCCAAGGTGCCAAATAGTCTTTTGTATTATTTATTGTATTTGAGTGTTCAATTGTTTCCAAATTTCAAGGTTCAAGGCTCAAATTCATGAAAGTCATATTTTAACCAGACTTTTTACTCAAGTAAAGTGAGGTACTTGGAGAAAATTCTTAGTGTATTTGGAGGCCCATTATGTTCATGAATATCTCTTAGAAAAATGTAGGGTCAAGTCCTTGGGGGCAGGCTTTATGGGGAATAAGGGCCCCTATGAGGTGGAGTAAAGCACGGGACCAATCCCATAAAGCCTACCCTCAAGGGCATTACATGGGATAAAAATAGAATGATTTTTAATTTTAAAAAATCCATGATATTTAGTAAATACTCATTGGGTATCATAAGAAAATAAATGATGACAAGCTTTTAAAAAGGTAATGCCCATGGAGGTAGGCCATTATTGGTTGTATAAACATATTGTTGGGTGGTTATTTGGTTTTTTAAAAAATTAAAAAAAATCAAAGAGGGTCTTGATGAAGTAACCCAAAATAATTTACAAATTTATAGAATGTTATTTGAACTATTGGACTTTTTTTTTGAGAAATGCAGTGACATATTGAAATTGCTTTTTTAAAGACTTTTGGGAGGCACAGTGACATATCTCAAAGATTTTTTTTTGAAAACCTCCGGTTATTTAAATATAATTTTTACATAGAAATACAATTGAATATCAAAATTGGTTTTTACAGATGTTTGAGAACCATGGTTATATGTATGAAAGAGTCTCCTTGAGAATGACGGTTAGAACTTAGTAGGTACCATTTACCAAGGGCAACAAACACTTTCAGGCCTATGAGGCTTGCAAGGGCCAACACTGGTAACCAAGGTGGTTAGATCACTTGCTTTTTTTTAAAAAAAAATTACCTACTAACTAGTAACAACCCACAAGCAGTTTGTTAGTTGGTAGGTAGTAAAAACAGCCCTTACTTATGTATGAACCATCTACTTACCTAGTAGTCACCTATTTTCTTACCTATCTACTTATCTATGAGACCTAATTCCTATAGAATTGGTTACCAAGGTGAAACCAAATATTAACTCAGTTGAGGTTCATACACAACCGAGTAATAACAGGCATCCATTGGATGGTGTGCGAGTTCACTGTGGCCGGGTTTGCAGATCTTTACACTCGGTAAAGCCCCAGGCAAATGAAGCCCCCCAGCCTTGGGTTATTAGAGTTAACCGTAAAGTAACCCTCTCTTTACCCTGTCTTTGGGCCTCCTTTCACCCCCTATCCCCTCTTTTTGTGATATCCGCAAAGTAAAGACATTTTAATAAATCTCAGTATGAAATGCTGAGTTCAATACTGATACTCAGCATTTAATACACAAGGTTCAAGACTAATTATAGTAGTTGTACAGTTAGTAGCAGTGAAAATATATGTAGCAGCAGTGTGAGGCGCTCAGGAAAAAGGAAAGACAGGATGAAACAATTGACATAAACCTCATTAACCTAATTATGGTGCACTAATTGGGTGATTATGTGCTAATCACCAGACTATGCACTAATTAGGTTTTTATGTACTAATCACCAGATTTTGTCGCAGAGAGGCGGCAAGACGGAGACAGAAGGTTGGTAGATTCACGTTGTGCGTGCTGTGCTGACGCGATAAGAGCTGCCGTCTAGACATGTACCAAGCTTTTTGAGTGAAAGCCCGCCACATACCACAAAGCACAGCAGCAGCGGCGAGAGTTGCGAGAAAGACCGAGAACGCCACAAGCAAAGGAAAGCAAAGAGAAAGAGAGTTGCAAAGAGAATTATTTCCTGTTGAGACTGTCGAGAAAACAGTGCAGAAATCGGTTTTGTCGCTAACTTTTGAGCCCGATCAGTGCCCCCGCATCCACAAAACAACAGAGAGTTGAACAAAGATCGAGAGAGAGAGAGGAGTGGAGAGACGGAAACTTAAAGGCGGAGGTCGGGGAGGGAAAGCAGGAGAGGCTGGAGAAGGTGGCGTGGACAGTGGGCGGGGGGATATCTGCGGCGTTCTTTTCGTCGTTGGAGAAGTACTCCTGTGTTGCGTTGTCGGTGACGGATAGTGAGGACGAGGAGGAGGGTGAGGGGACGACGACGACGCCGCCGCGGCCGGGCTTCTCAGACGTCATGGGCCAGGCGGATGGAATCAGCGGCGCAGCTGGAGGCGAGCTCGACCTCAAGGGATGCGAACGCTTCGTGAGGCATAACCCTCACTCAGATTTGTTCGGAGTTCAGCGATTCCATCACATCGAGTTCTGGTATGCGCCGGCGGGGGAGCTCTCGTGACTGTTTTGCTGATTTGAAATTCTGCATATGCTTCAAGAATTCTGCACAATACGGTCCATGTTTTGCTGCAAGAAATGAAACCCTAACTGGCTGGTTAGGCGGAGATTGAAGCGACTTTTGTTGCCTCTTGTGATTGATGCTTCTGGAACTTTTTTTTTAGATGAGAGAGTTGTTGTGTTTTTGGTCTAACTTTTGTTAGAAGATCTTCTTGTCCGTTATGTTCTTTGATGAAAGGGAGTGCAGCAGAAGTGAGGATGCTGACTTCTGTAGCTAAAACTCAGGTGTGGAGATGCTTCAAACACATGGCGGAGGTTTTCATGGGGTTTAGGAATGCATTTGGTGGCGAAATCTGATCAGACAACAGGCAATCAGACATACTGCAGCTATGCAATTCAGTCAAATGAGCTTGTGTTCGCATTCACAGCACCTTACTCTTCGAAAATAGATCAGACCAACACCAAAAAGCCACATCCAGGTTTCCACAGTGAAGAGGCACGGGAATTTTCTGCCAAACATGGTTTGGCAGTAAGGGCAGTAGGAGTTTTAGTGGATGATGCACATGAGGCATACCGAGTGAGTGTTGAGAATGGAGCTGTCTCTGTTTTGGCTCCACAGGTTCTTACAGATGAGTTGAAAGGGCCAGGGGGTAAAATGGTGATAGCAGAGGTTAAGCTTTATGGGGATGTGGTGCTCAGGTATGTTAGCAACCAGGGGTTTAAGGGTTCCTTCTTACCTAATTATGAGGACATAGAGTCTCTGCCCCTCACATATGGGCTTGTACGGCTTGATCATGCAGTTGGCAATGTGCACAAGCTTGCAGAAGCAGTGCAATATGTTACCAAGTTTACTGGATTCCATCCGTTTGCAGAGTTCACAGCTGATGATGTGGGAACGATGGAGAGTGGATTGAACAGCATGGTGTTAGCAAGCAATAATGAAATGGTTTTACTTCCACTTAATGAACCCACATTTGGTACTAAACGGAAGTCCCAGATTCAAACATATCTTGAGCACAACGAAGGTCCAGGGTTGCAGCATCTGGCTCTGATTTGTGATGATATTTTCTCAACTTTGAGGGAGATGCGCACTCGCACACAAGTTGGAGGCTTTGATTTTATGCCCAAGCCCCCCCCTACTTACTACAAGAACATGTCTAAGCGGGTGGGTTCTGTTCTTACAGAGCAGCAAATCAAGGACTGTGAACAGCTTGGGATTCTTGTGGATAAGGATGACCAAGGTGTACTGTTGCAAATTTTCACCAAGCCTATTGGTGACAGGCATGTCACATGGCCCCTCTTCTTCATCAATAATTTGATCTCTGTTTTTTGACACCCACCATACCAGTTTTTCAAGAGTAGTTTTGATTGCATCTCTCTGTTGGTTGCTGTGTCTTTTACATCCTTTTCAAATGGTGGGCTGCATATTTCCATGTTCCTTTGTTACAAGCATGCTACATGGAGGTGGTACCTGACATGACACATTTTTGACACATTTTGCAGGCCAACAATCTTCATAGAGGTCATACAGAGGGTGGGCTGCATGGAGAAGAACAGTACTGGTGTTATTGTCCAGAAGGGAGGATGTGGTGGCTTTGGCAAAGGAAACTTTTCGGAGCTCTTCAAGTCCATTGAGGAATATGAAAAAACACTAGATGGAACTCTTCAAGCAAAATCAGAGTGAAGACGGTGGTAAGAATCTGCATATGGGCCCTCTAATGACTACAAAAGTTGTTACAGATGTCAGTGTGGCTTGTGGCAAGATGCAAATGCAGATTTAGATGGAAGTTTTTTATATGGTCCTTGATGTGAATAAGATGGGTTTGGATCTGTATTTGAAGCTCTTTCCAGTAATACACAAGAAAGGGAGTCATGGGAAGTGCATGTTACAGGATTTCTTAGCACTTTGTTGTTCTCTGTCCTGCAGTCCCTTGAAGGGTTTGCTGCGGTTGCATGTCTTGGAATGTGAAGCAACACATCCAAAAGAAACTTTTTATTTTTGAAGGATCAAAATAGTCTTTACTGGAATGGGTATTGCTATGGATATTCTTTGCAGAACATTTTGAATCCACTTTTTGTCAAGATGAGAGATGGGTTGTTTCAGGATGGAAATGTAGAAATTTATGTTTTGCAGCCTTGGTTTTTAATTATATCTACTGCCATAAGCTTTCAATGTACATGTAGGACGGAGTGGATGGGTATTGTTTGATGGATACCATCACCTTTGCAATTTTATCTAGGCTGGCAAACAGTTTTTTCCATTCCATCAGATGCTCAATATTGCCTGTTCAAGAATGCCCAATATGATTTATTTTTGCAACTAGCAACTACTCAAGAATTGAATAAGATCAAAGGTGAAGTTAAAAGTGTATTGGGAACAATCAAACCCATGAATAATTGTCATGCATGCATCAATCAAACCTGGGGAATTTTGACACACAATTTTGGTGTTTGAATAATGACATAAGGGGAGAGTGCAGTAATTACTTCAATGAAAAACCTTTGGTTCCAATTCTTTACAGAAATTAGAGCAGTTCTGGTTCCAGCTTAAAGTTCCACAAACTGATTCCAAAATTAGACCTGGTTCCACTTTAGAGTTTACTAACCAGAACTAAAACTGGCGGTTCTAACCAGCCAAACTGGGTAACTGCCCAACACTGGTGCAAACATGGCAGTTGTAAAAAGTGGTGTTGGAAACAAAAAAAAAGAAAAAGTTTAGAGACAAAAGAGTTCATTGTACAATCAAAGTTGAGACAATTGAAGGAATGGTGGAAGCTTGTGTTGTTATGGACAGCACTGAGCTTTGTTGATAGTGGCGAATTGCAAGGTAAATCAATACAAATGTGCAATGCTATACAGATTCACTTGCATTAAGCAAAGATATTCTTTCGGACTCAGATTGCACAGGCTCCCGTCTCCATGGAGATTGGACATTCATCACATTTGGGGAACGTTGGTCCCTTTCATACTTAATCCATGGCTCAAAGCTTCTGCCTCTCTGACGATTCTCAGCTGTGTTGCTCCCTTCGTCATACATGTCTGATTGCAATAATGAAGTGCAGACTTGCACAGCATCATGGACTCGCACAAAATACCAGGACTCACCTATGAGCTGGGGTATGCCTGCTCGTGCTAGTGTCACCATGACTTTGTGATTGGGGTTGCACAAAGCAATCTGAATAACATCCTCTGTTAGTACGATTTCAATATTCTAGGAGAAACATGTGTTTGCTGTTGCACCTTGCTCATCAACGTTTGGCTTCTGAGTGAATTTGTAAAGCAATCACAGTAATTCATTAGAAGATTGTGCAAATGTTTTCAATATGGGAGCGCCCTGAAGATTTAGTACTCTCTGATTTCGACTGTGAAAGACCATGTACAGCATCACAGATTGAGAATCCATTGACAGTTTTTCAAGGAAGAGATGGACCTGGATGTTACGAGCCTTGTATTCTTGGTATATCTCCTTAATAGCATGGATCCCAGTAGAGTCAATGTATGTTACCGCTGTACATCACAAATAGGCACCATCAGTCCAAACAGGAATAGAAATTCACCAATATTTTAAGGTACTATGCTTCTTCTCAGCCCCACTCCAATCTAAAAATCTGTTCATCAACATAAACCATCTGAAAGTCATGAGAGGGGGTGTGCCACAAAGGAAGGACAAACATACGGGACATTTCAATGATGAGAAAATGAAGGCGCCCAGTGTCATGTCCCCTCTTTGATGAAACCCCTGCTTGTAGCTCAAACTCTCGCAGCCTATTCTGACAAGGGGGAGAGAGAACATCATTAATTACTGATCGTCAGAATCCTAAGCAAGGCTGGCAAGATGACAACATGGGGCAAGCAAAAAATGCAGTTTGGGTACCTGTCTTTAATGAAGTTGATGTTGGCAAAGTAGATGGGAGAATCTATGCGAAGGATGATCATGCCATGATAAATGTAGGCATCTGGATATTGTATAACATTTCTGTAGACAGTGGTTCCTGGTAGCCGGCCTAGCACCGCTGCAGCCATAGTCCAAGATACCCTTCTTATGATTGGCTTATCAAGTCAATAAGGCATGTAAAATGAGTAAATGCATGCTAGTGCAATAAAAAGAATATCAAGGATAAGAGATTCGTGGGTCAAGGTCAATTGGTGATTTGACACATTACAGTGGAATCCAACATCCAGGTTTGCCTGTAAGTTGAGAATGGTTTACCCATATGGGGGTTTGCCGATTCATAGATGACAAAGGCAAGAGATAGGCCCACCTGATGGACATCAATCACCACCACATCTCCAAATCAGATCCCACACAAATCCAAGCATTCCGATATCAGATGCTACCTGTGAAACTCCCTACAGCAATCTATCATTGCACATTGTTTTGAGTCAAGCATGCCTAGGAATTCAAAGCACACTCTGCCCCAATAATTTGCAATCACATTGAGTCAATAAGGTAGACCAACATATTTTGGCAGCCTCAGAGGACACAGGAAGTATGAAGAAGCACTCACCCCAACCAACACACCAATCTCAATGCCTAGAAAAAGTGTGAAGATGCTGGCTGCCAGCCAAAGCAGGAAGTCTTTCTTATCCACAGACCACAGAAATATTGCCTCATCATAGTCAACCTGAAGGATTAAACCCCAGTTCAGCCAGACATGTGGGAGTCACAAGTTCTTCTCATGGTGGATCGGTCTAAGTGAACTTTCATCACACTCTCACATGCCTAGGTCATGAATACATGTGATAGGGGAAAGAGTTGCAGAGGTGAGGATTAGACATACCAAGCCAACAACAGCAGAGATCACAATTGCAGCCAATGCACACTGCAACCATGAGTTATGACCCAGTCAGGAGGTTGTGCTGTCAACAGATTTCATAGAACCATGTAGAATTTCAACAAACTAACCTAAAGTTTGTGACGCATACCACCACTAATCCTACAAATAGCAGGAGGAAAGATGCTACGCACCTGTGGAATACCAGCAAAGAGGGGAGTCAGGAACTGAAGGGCTGAACACAGAACAAGCCCCATCACCAAACCAGCTACCCCCGTTTTTGCTCCTGTCTCATTCATTACAGCTGACCTAGAAAATGACCCTGCATGCACATCATGATCAAAAAACCACAGCTCGCTTCAAGTGCCCATGAAGATAAAAAGACCAAACGGGAACTCAGGATTACTGAATGATGGGTCAAACTGACAATCAGCTGCAAGCTCTTGTGTCTTGATCAACTGAAAGTTGCAATCTTTTCTGATGCAATCTGGCATTGTATGTTTCAGTTACATCTTCATAACTCATGGAGGTGGAACATGTGCACAGTAGTCCTTAATATCAGGATAGAGACTTATCTTCATGAGTTTATACCTGTGGATGGATAGGCTGAGAAAGCAGAACCAAATATGTTGGCCACTCCAAGCCCAAAGAGCTGCTCAATCAGAAACCCACCACCCCAATGCACTAGTTGGTTGCAGACTTCCATCTGGCCTTCTGAAGTCAAAGAGGCAGACATTCTATTGTACAATATGCTCACAACAATGGTCCATAAGAGGATTCAAATTTGTATACCATTAGAGCAATTACTGGGTTTCTTCTTACATGACCATCATCTGCATCATCATGATGGAAGACTCAAGCATCCACAGCAATGGCATCAATGAGCTACCTCTTGGTTGGAGTCGAGTTCATAGCCATTCTTGGCAGCCAGAGCTTTTGCAATGCCTACCGACTCCTGATATTCACAAAAACAGAAAACTATGAACATTGCACATTCTTTATAAAGGTAACATTGCACAGCACTTCTATCACGTACTTGCACATGAGAAACTGTACCAGTATAGCAACTCCAGTTATTAGAGCTGCTGTGGGCAATAGTCGACTTGCAGCCTCAAATCTATAATCCAGAGACAACCCCGGAAGTCCTTGTGGAATAGGCCCCACCTGTGACAGATGGTTTCAGTGTATCAGAAACCTTAACTGTGCTGACCACTTTCATTTGCCTGTGTTTATTGAATTCTTTTCAAGCAAAGTATTTCAAACTGCAAATTGGGCGAGCAGAAATGTCTCCTTGCTATACAGTGAGATCAAGTATCGGGAGTGGAAGTTAAGAAACGTACCACACTGATAGAGGAAGGCCGAACCAGCTTGACAAAGATTGTGCTGAAGAACACAGCTGTAATGGGCCCTGCTGCACGGAAGTACTTCAAGTGTTTGTACGTCTTGCCCTGTACATCACAACACCACAACATGATGGAAGCAGACCTCAGCAGTCAGTGAGAGGTAAATTCACTTCCTCAGAGAATCAATTAGCTAAATGAAGAATGAAAATCATGAGTACCCAACCACTCTTATGCAATCCTGAACCTGGCTAATGACAATCTTGTTGCACTATATTGTAGGAACATCCTGAGCATTGAGAATTTTAAAAAATAAATCAGAGAGTATAAATAATATATCTGTAGGAGCAGAAACTGCTGCAGAGATTGGTTATGCCAGACTTACCACATGCTTCATAATTAGTAGAACTGCCAGGACCACAGATCCCATCACAAATGGTTGCCACTTAAACTGCCAGTCATTGCAATGTTACACAGATGAGCACTTGCAGATCAGACATGGTAATCAGACATAGCAAAACATAGAATAAGAAAGCCAATATATTGATGCACATCAATAGATCATACTGTAAACACCAACTCAACCACAAACAAACTGAGTTCACATTAGCAATATACAGATTGAGGAAAATGACAGGCTACAACTAGTGAGGATGGTTTGAAAACTGAGTGTCACCTGTGAGCGACCTTCATAAATACTCTCTACAAGAGGTATAATTTTACTGCTTCTTGTAACGCTGTACCCAAGGAAACTCTTTGCTTGTGAGAATGCTATGATAATTGCTGAAGCTGATGTAAACCCTGAAATAACAGAATGGCTGATGAAGCGGATCAGCCACCCTAGTCTGCACCCTTTCAAACCCAACTTGATCTGAGTTCTATTTTGATTTCACTTCCTTCACAATGGCTCCTATCCAAGAATGATTTCATTTAGGGTTAAGTAAGAAGATTCACACAACTTTGAAAACTAATTTGATGAACCACACACTGGGTTAAGTACCACAATGAGCAAATGAAACAAGACATTACCTCAATATGCCCATCAAACATTCCAAAACACCAACCATTAGTGCAAGTAAGATTGCGAGTTGGGTGTACTCTATATCAGCACCCTCCTTTGATAAATCCACAATAGGTGTCAGCCCATTGGATATCAATAGTGAGACCAGGGCCACAGGACCAATAGCTAGCTGACGAGAAGACCCAAATAATGCGTACACAAAAATGGGGATGAAGCCAGAATCTGCAAGACAGAGCACCAAGGACTCAGATACACAGATCAGAGATATCCTGTCATACCGCCCATTTGTTGTCCACTCTATTATAAGTCCTCACTTTATGAACTTGATCTGGAAGAAAAGCTGCAAATGATACATAAATGTGTCTTTTGACTTATAAGCAGCAACAACAAGTCCATGACTTGATCCTCTCAGTCCATGTCTGTCCATCCACCCATATGTCTGTCTGTCCGTTTGCTGCATATCAATCTGTGTGCCTGGATCTTTACAGCATGTCAAAGATTTCAAGGCAGCAAGCACAAATCTTGAGACCACTGTCTCTCGGTCCAGTTGATGCCACAGCAATCATGTATGTTTCTTCTGCCTGTTTGTCATGTATAATCAGTGTCCCTGGATGTCTCCAGCATGTCAATGGCAGCTACAAAGCTTTATAAGCAAGCAAATCTTAAGAGCAGAAATTCTGTGTCCAGAATTGGAACTTACAGAGGCCATAGATGGGGTGAAGTCCTGCAAGCCTCGCATATGACATTGCCTGCTTGATACCCGATCCAGCACCCACAAAATCACCCACCCTCCATTTGTGACACACTTTGCGGATTTAATCCCTTGGCACTCACTGTGAGATCCTCAACCTCTCTTCCAGTTGTAGTGAGTGCGCTACGGAGTGTGGTTTGCAAGAAAGAAAACAGCAGACAACAAATTCTGTTCTCACATGTGGGGTCTCTTTTTACCTGGGGGACGAGCATGGTGCCGACGGTGATACCAGCAATGAGGTCGACCTTGAGGTAATTCCGCACATCGTAGGTACGAAGCCACCGCACCGCAGGCACAAGACGCTCCAGCAGGTCACGCCAATCCTCAGCAGTCCATGTCGCAGCAGCAGCAGCGGAAGAAGAAGAAGAAGAAGAATCCATAGACCTGGAAGCAGAAGTTCGTGAGCTGGTTGTGGGATGGTTCACAGACAGCAGCTTCACGGGGGACGATCGACCTGCCGATCGACTCCCTCTCTCTCCGAAAGGCGCGTGTGTTCTCACGTTCTCTGCAGCAGCATCCATGTTGAGTGCAACACACTTTGCCCTAAGAATTTAAAAACTCGAATTTCCCCCAACTTCGAAATCAGAGCGATCGTGAATTCAGCTCAAATTTCGTCAGAACAGAACACGCGAGAAACCCAAGAAACTCGCTCGCTCAAGCGCACCCACAAATCTGGAAACCAATCTGCGGCCATATATGTCCAAAACGACTCGAAGCTGCTCCCTCCCTACTCCTCAAGAATTACAAAACACAAATGGAAGAAGAATCCATTTACAGCGGGAATCCATTCATGCACACAGGTGGGTGGTCGAAGCTAAGAACCAATGCACACATGAAACCTACCGAACCATGAATCTGAATCGAAGCTCGGTTTCTCCTATGGTGGGTGGAGGGAGGGAGGGAGGGAGATCACAGCTAAGTTTCCTGGGGATTGATGGCTATTGAAAGTGGGAAGAGAAAATGCTATATCTGTTCAGAAAAAAAAGATTGCTGCTGGAGAAAACTTGGAACGAACACGAAGAATTGAATTGCTCGAGAGTTCTATCTTGGACGAACAAGAAAAAAATTGTTGGCAACAAAAGCAAGAAACAAACGAAGAGGATGTTGTTGGTGTACAAGGAAAAAGTTGCAGCAGCAAGTCGTGATGTCAGTGGAAAGGGAAGAGCGAGCTTTTGGCTGTGGATTGCATTGTTGTTGGTTTTCTTCATCTTCTTCTTCTTCTTCGGACGACGACGACGACGAAAAAGACGAAGAAGGTGGAATTCAGTCTCGGACTGCTGCTGCGTTCATTGCACGGATTCGCGCGCGGATTTAGTGCAGCTGTCGCGGAGGTTCATTGCACCCAGACAATGCATTGTTTTTTTTTTCCTTTTTTTGTCCCCCTAAATTTAGTAATGTACCGGAATAAGTGATTTTTTTATTATTTTATTATTTCGAATTTCAGATGTTGCGTCATTGGCTAGCATTAAAATGGCGACAGGTTTTTAGAACTGTGTAAAGCAGTTTCTTTACTTTACAATGTAAAATAAATAGTTTATTTTATTGAGGGGGGGGGGGATTCGCCAAATTTCTTCCTTAAAAATATGATTTCGAACTATACAAAGGCCTTTTCAGGGAAAAAATGACCCAAATTCGCCAGTTTTTGAAGAAAAATAAAATCAAAATCACTAGATTTTTTATGATAAGTTCCAGTAGCTAGCCAAGAATATATAAGGATTCTGGTGTGTTTTTCTTTTCCATATATAATAATAGGTAGCCAAATCTGGCTCAATTGTCTTATGGATGATCACCACTTCAGATACATAACAGAATTGAAGGAAAAAACAAAACCTGGTCTAAAGTTGAATAGCCAGTAAATTTCTTTTTTTTTAAAAGTTTTGAAACTACTACCAAACTAAAAGCAGAATCTCAATGTGGCAAAAAAGAAATACAATTTTTTCCCCCTCAAAATGTGAATATTTATTTCACCAAAAAAACAAGAATGTTGTGACAGAGTATTCCCTGTTTACTTTTTTTTTCTCTCATTTTTGGCGAAATTCTGAACCGAAAAAACCTTGAGTGAAAAGTGGTGATGATCATCCATAAGACAGTATGGCCAAATTTGGTTATAAATAAGGCAAACATGGCAAAGTTTTTGTTTTTGCTTTTCTGCCTTTTTGTGATGTAGTGGAACTTGGAACTGGTGATGATAGGATAGTTTAGCCAAATTTTATTGGTTATAAACAAGATATGAAAATAAAAAAAAGGTTTAAGCATCCTTCACCTTTTTTTGGCTACATGTTAAGAACCCAGTAGAAAATACTTGTGGTTTAAATCTAAAAGTCAATTCGTTTTTTTTGGCTATAAATCTGACCACTATAAAGCCAATAAAACATTTTTTACCCATTTTGGAAAAGGTCACAAACCTTGTAAATTTAGCTTGAAAAGGAACCATGCTCGGACGGTTTCCGAAGGGTTAAGGAATTATAGTTTTTTTTGGGGGGAAGGCAACTTTTTGCATTTTTTGACCTAATAAATATGATTTCTACACATACAAACGATTTGTGTGAAAAAAAATGGCCCTAATTCACCAAGTTTTGTTCACCTTTTTTTTTTAAAATCACAAATTTTTTGCATCAAGTTCCAACATGTAGCCAAAAAAATCTTAAATGTTTTTCTTTAATTTTCATATATGGTCCAAACTCAAATGTGACTAAATCTTGTAAGGTGTGCTTGGGGAATGTCAAATATTGGATTATTTCATATATAGTTTTTTTTAATGTATTGCATCCTAAAGGCCAAAATAATACCAATGAAAAAAATGGAACATGTTCCAAAACCCATAATTTCAAATTTGGACACATTCACAAACACAACAACAAAAAAATTAGGATAAGTCCAAAGACTCAGATCAATTTTTATCATTTGTCAATAACAAGAGTCAATATCTATCAATATAATAGTATGTCTTAATGCCGATTTGGCACCATATCATGAAATAGTCTATTGAAACCAAGTTGTCGCCAAATTTGGAAGAAGACATGTTTTTTTTACTCGGGTTTATCTTCGAACTATCCAAATCATGAGAAGCACATGAGCTTGGATGCACATAAGTTAAAGCCCATAGAACTAATAAGATCACAAAAGGTACAACATACATTCCATTGTGACTTCAGGGGACTCTAACTTGTGTAAATCCATGTAGGTTTATAGGGTGACTTTAGACATGAGTCCAAGGTTCAGGTACCAATGAAGTCAAGTAATTTTATTGGTTGAAAGCTTTAAATTGGTCCCAAGGCATTTAGACGAGGGTCCAAGACCAAAAAGTGGCAAATTGAGGCTAAACCTACATGGCACCTGTTTTGGAGGGAAAATCAATTGGTTCAGATCAAAAAACAGTGCTAAAAGGAGAGCTCCTGATTTGGAGAACCAAGAATGAGGCTAGGGACCAAGGTATAGTCCAACTCAAGGATTCAATTTGCTTCAAATCAATCCAAATAGGTTCCTAGGAAATTGGACCCTGGACCCTCGTCGATAGTGGGCCTTAGACTACTACCATACTACTTGTCATAAGAATTTTGGGAGGTTGTTGTGTCCAAGATTAGGTTAGTACCCAACAATACACAAAGGGAATGAGGGAGGCATCATTCATAGTCCCATAAAAAAATATTAGAAATGGGTTTTCAAGTGCAAAGAAGCATGGGCATACTCGATGGTCTATGTGTAAGATATTTCCATTGTTGCCTTGTATTTTAAATTTATTTTTTCTTAAAGATGTGTGTTATAACTATAGATGTTGTTTGTTAAGTTCAATATAATGTTTTGAAGTGTAGGAGGGATGTTGAATAAATCACTCAATATTGCTATGATGTTTCAAATCTTCTCAGAATGCTAAAACAATTTTTTGTTCATTGATCAATTATTGAACTAGTTATAATCCATCCAACTCCAAAACAAAAATAATTTATTCACACAAACAATAACTTTTTTTTAAATCATGATAAATCTTAAGTAATTGTGTATCAATTGTTATGTATTTGAATAAAATGTCTAATTTTTTGCAAACACATCTATGTATATTTTTAACACATCCTTAAATTCAAAAAATTCAAAAAAGCACATCCTACAAACTTGAATTTTTTGGAGGCACACATCCAAAAACCAAAGTAAGTGTTTATGCAAAAAAGACAACATTGGTCACATGCCACCCCTTGTGGAGTTGTTGTTTCTTGGCAACCAAAAAAAATAAAATTAGATTTAGCCTGGATTTGCTACTTTTTGGTGTTGGACCTCATAACGCCCTCCCCCAAAGCATGTAAAGTTCTTTTTTTTTGTATATAAATAATTTGTGATACTCAATGGGTACCCACTCTGGAAGAACTTTTTGAAAATCAAAAAAGTTCCTACCTCAACATTAGAAAAATAATGGTAGTGCTTCATGTAGTACCTTGCCAGCTTCAACACTAATTCTATTATTTCTAAAAGTGGTGAATTTATTTTTTTAATTACCTTTCCAAAGAATGAAATTTATGTGATGGAAAATACATGATATTTTGAAATATTGTAAAATGTTACATTTTGGCATGGAAATCTCAAAACTAATTATTGTAATTTGTGTCATTGGCCCAAGTGTGAATTGGTTATCCAACTAATTTTTTAAATAATTTTTTGTAATTTAATTGAATTTACAATGACAAAAATTACTCAAAATTCAATATTTCCCACACCTTAGGTCTCAATTGTTTTGACCTTAATTAAATCCTACTCATTGGGGTTTTCCACCAATACCAATAGCACCCCCAAATCCCTTGTAATTTTTAGTTTTGAATTAAATGAAATTTCAATGATTTAAAAATATATATTCAATAATTTTTCCACCTTATGTCAAAACACTATGAAACCAACAAAATGTACCTTTCTTCATGGAAGGCCAAAGTGAACCAACACCTTCCAATGCACCCATTGGTTGTTTTGTCCATAGGATGGATTATATTTTTTCATCCAACTTTTGACTTTCTCTAAACCAACATTGTATCACAATCAACCTTTTTTTTGGGCTATTGATTTTTTAAATTTTTTACCTCTTTTTTCAACCTTAACCTTCATACTACCCTTCCATCTAGCTACCCTATTGATTCACCTACCATGTTAACCTACATCTTGACCCTACCTACCAAGTAACAATCAACTCCTAACATATTTACTTTCTATCTTTTCTTAACTAAACTTCTACCTCTTAGTAAAACTTTTATTTCTTCTTTGCTAAACATTTACCTTTTAACAATTTTTTTTTTCTAAACCTTTATTTCTCAACAAAAGTTTAATATTTTTGGGAAAACTTTTTTATTTCTTGGCTAAACTTTTACCTTTCAGCAAAACCTTTATTTTTTCGTAGTTAAACCTTTACATCTCACCAAAACCTTTATCTCATTTCTCTTCCTCTCAACAAAACCTTTATTTTTTATTAATTAAATTTTTATGTCTAAGCAAAACAATTATATTTTTTGAGTAAACCTCTAACTCATAGCAAAACCTCTATCGCTTCTTTATTAAACTTGTGCCTTTTAGCAAAACCTATTTATTTCTTGGACCCCTAAATCATTATTTCTTGGCAAAACCTTTTTATTTTTCGATTAAACTTTTTACTTCTTGGTTAAACTTGTAATTTTTTAACAAAACCTAATTATTTATTAATTAAACCTCTACTTCTTGGCAAAACTTATGTATTAACCTATTCACCTACTTATTTACCTATCTACGTACCACCCACCCACCAATTGTTGCACCTATCCAGGTGAAAGCACATTATAGTGATAAAAAATTGTTGTCACAAATTTTTTTTGGAACTACTTGTTTTTTAACTTCTAACAAGCTAATATTAAAAGGTTTTCTTGCAAATGATACTTGGAATAACTTACAAAATCCAAAAAATAAGATTGTAGAAAAAAAATTCACTTTGAAATTGATGTTAAATGATTAAAAATTATATTAGTGCAAAAATGATCATCATCATGATATACTGCAAAGTGTAGATATATTTCAAAAACCATTCAAACAATTACCAAACTTCATGAGGTACTCAATCATATATTACATATGATTTCATTGTCCCATTTCAATTTTATATGAAGAATTTCATTCATATGATTTCACGAAAAACATTTAAATGAAATTTTTCATTCAAACAAACATAAATGTGTTAATACATAAAAGTTTGTTGAAAAAACATTATCATTTGAAAAGTAACAAAAATTGTGTTGGAATCTTTGTTTCAAAAATCCATTTTATTTGTTTTTCAAAAGGTTAAATGAAATGAAAAAAAAATTCCCCCAAAATAATTCAAAATGTACCCCAAAAAAAGTACATTTTTTTTCTTAAAATGTACCACCGTAACGTGCTTTCACCCATTTAGCATTTACATGTTGATTTCGATCACTGAAATTGTAACATAAAATGCAAGTATTGCAAATAACCCATAAATAATTATTTTAATTTTATTTGAACCCCAAATGATAATAAACTATTAGCCTCAATGCAGGTATTGCAATTACATGAAAATTTTCAACATCAATTTTAAACCTCTACTTCCATTTTGGACCATTCAATGCATGAAGTACTTAGTTTTATTTAAATAATAATTATTTTATTTAATGATGTATTTAATATAATTAAAAATAGGTTCAATAAATTTAAAGTTGGGGAGCAACATTTTTTTTAGTTTTCGCACATTTGTTTATCCTAATTAAAATCAATCTTAAATGAAAATTTTCATATACACATAACTAGACCACGATTCATTTTTGTTTATTTGAAGGTGATTAAAAATGGGTCTCAAATTGGAGAGATTACACTAAAGGTAATAGAACCACCTCTAATTTCATTTCAGTAACTTTGAATTTATATTCATAATTCATTCCTTAAATATTATTTTGTTTAACATTTGTATATGTTTGTGTAGTTATTAGTCTTTATAGCATCTACCACTATAATTGTTTAAATTTTTTTTATATATTTGGGTTAATTAACTTTAAAACCTAGGGTCAATTTTTTTCTCAGAATTAGTTTTATTCATTTGATTTGGCTTTAAAATTCAAAGCATAATTAGTTTTTATAAAACTCTTTTTGTTATCCATTTGTATATGTTTATATTATTAAGGTTGAAAGCATCTAGGCTAAATAATTATTTAAGGTTTTGAATTTAAAGGTTTAATGAAATGTGCGTCAATTTATATAGGTTTGTGTTTTCAAGCCAAATTAAGATTCCTTTGAACATGACAAACATACTTTAACGTCAATAATATGGATTTTTTTCTTGATCATTTTCCTTAATTTTGATGTTGTTTTGTTCCTAGTAATTCAAGCAATTTCACTTTCTTTGGATGGATTTAACAAGGTCATTAATTTGCACTAAAAATGCTCCATGTTTCACATATGCATTTTGCATTTCAACCTCACATAGATAATGTGGATTTAAGGTCATAATGCAAACTTTCATTTTTCCCACCCATAAATAATGCAAATTTTTAATTAGCATGTGAATATTGCATTTGCCTATCCCATAGATAGTATGGTTTTTAAACCATTATGCAAATATTGTATTTCCTTGTGCATAAATAATGTGGATTTTCCATTACAATGTAGATGTTGCATTTAGGGTTCCCATAGGTAATGTGGATTTTAGATTATCATGTGAACATTACATGTAGGGTACCCACAAATAATGTGCATTTAAGATAGACATGTGGTTATTACATTTTTTAATTCATGGTTACAAATGAAAGACAATGAACCAACATGATTACTTTAGAAAAGGACTACATGTCCTTTTTCATAAACAAATTTTTTTTCATAAGAATTAATTTTGGAACAATTTATTTTGAATTTATTTATAATAAATTATTATAGTTGTCCAATACATAACATTTTTTTTGTTGATCATTTTTGAATAAATATGAATTTTTGAAAGTGTCATGATTCTTCATAAATTTAGTCTTTTACTTATAAAAATGATAAAAATTTCAAATCATAACCAAAAATTCATTATATATATATATATATATTATTATTATTATTTTAATAGTAAGCCCCAACTCTTTTTTAACACATTGTGTAGATTATACATGATTTATATGTGGTAAAGGATTTTCAAAGTTCTAAAATTCTAGGTCAATTTTGGAAAAATTCTTTGAATTTTTAAAGTTTTACAATTACACATATTTTAAAGTATGAACATTTTTCAATGTGGTTAATAAGTTTTTATTCTTTTTTTTTCCCCCATCAAACATGTTTTATTATATGAGTCCCTTTGATAATCCTTTGCAAAATTAACTCATGTTTGACGCCATAGGTGTTCACTTTGAAAGGTCCTACATCAAAAACTTAAATAAAAAATTTCATCAAATGGATTTTTTGTTGAATTCCTTAACATTCATATGAATGAAAATCCAATAGCTTGCCATGATTTCGCAACCGTAGCCTTGGGCTCGCGACCAAGGCAAAGGCTTGCAAGAGTGCGGGACAAGAGGGAGGCCCAAGAAGCACATCTTATATTCCCGGGAGTGCAAGAGAGTGTGAAAGAATGAACCTTCACACTCCCAAGTGAGCTTCGACTTGGGAAGTTGGAGTCTCGATGGACTCCGAATTGTCAAGGAGCGATTGCAGGGGGCAAACCCCACTGGATTGAAAAGTTATTTATATCATTGAAAAGTTATTGAAACTTGAATGTTTAAAATGGGCTCGCATGACCCATTTGGACATCTTAAACACAAGTTATGGTCAAAAGAAAAACCAAGAGTCAAATTGGCAATTTGACTCCCGACCACTAAAAGTCAAGAATTGACCTGATTTCCTTGCATGATGGTGGCGTGCGACATACTGTTAGAAAGCTCTCGATAAGGGCTACAACTTTGCTTTAAACCTCATCTCAATTAAAGGTTTTCACACAAAATTATGGGGCTCCAAAATTGAAGGAGACCCAACTTTGGAATTTCGAGACTCCCCTTTGGGAGTCCTAGGTCAAAATGCCATTTGAATGTGGGCCTCGTGGAGAGACACATAGTATACTATAAGGGGGAAGGTGGTGGCTTCCCCCAAGTGTGGGTCATGGTGAGTCTTGTGAGTCCAAATTTGTTCGTGGTTCGTCCTAGCACCAAGAGTGCTCCAACTATGCACTAACGAACTTGTTGTTTGGTTTTGTGCAAATCCATGTGAATGACTAGTTATTTATCATTTTTCCTAGTCCCATCCCAAAGCTCTAGCACGCCCTTCTACCCCCAAAGTGTTGTGAGCCAGGGAACGTGCCCCAACTCCTTGTTCTTCCACTATTTTCACTTCAGACTCACCTTCGAGTCTATCAAGGAGTTTGGGGGTGCATCAATGATTGCCATGGCTTTAAATATCAAAACATAAATATTTATCCTATTTTGATTATTTTTCTTTACAATCCAATGCCTTTTTTGGCTTATTGGATTATGACTTCACATTCACACTTTTGGCCATACCCATTAATGAAACTTTAAATCCCATTTTAAAGTTCATAGTTTACTTGAAAGTTGTAAATAAGATTTTAGTGCATGCATATATCATATTGGCTAAAATATCATATTATTCTTCAAACATGCGAAGGATTCCAAAGTCCTAATCAATTGAAGTCCAAAATCCTACTAAATTTCAATTTTTAAACACAAATTTAATGTGAACCATTGGCATATGATGCGAAGGTCAAAATGAAATGTCAATTGAAATTGCCTTTATTCCATATGTTCATGTTTCAAAAAATTACAAGGCAAATGTAAAAAGATAAGCACCCCCATGGAGTGGAACATAAACAAGAACTTGCCATTAAAAAAAGGTGTCAAACATCTAATTATCAAGAACCACTTTGGGCATACATGGAAGCATCGATGATTTTTTTTTTAATTTTTTAATTCGTACATAAAATATCATACATTTTGGTTTGAATTTTTGTTTGCTTAAGTATCAATGTAAATATGGACTAGATGACCATTGCAATGACCCCATCCGCACTAGGTATATCGAGCAATGTTGCTTAGTTTCATTCTCAAACAAGAGACTTTACACATGGCTTGATGTAACAAAAATAAATTTATACCATATAAATGTCATATGTGAGTGAATGGGTTCACATGGCAAACATGACCTGAATTTATTACTAATATGTCTTTTTACACCTCGCAGATGTCACAAGCCCTAAAGGGATCACATTTAGATTCAATTGAGTTTGGGTTACATAGTTAAGCAAATTTATGACAAACATAAAACAATTTGGTGAAAACATGTGAATGTCAAAGAGGTCATGACAAGGGTGATTTCATTCGACATCAAGACATTGTTTATTTGGACTAAAAATGTAAGAGAGGGAGTTGGTGTTTACATAGAAACCTTTCCATTTTTGTTCAATCATGGGCTTTTTGACAACATCTAGAAGATTTTTTTTTCTTTCAAAAAGCCAACAAAGTCAACAAAATTCAAGTGCCATTCACAATTGGCATCCAAATGTTAATTTAATGTCAATCAATGTTTTCATGTGACCACAATTGTGTTATTTCAATGGATGCTACATTTGGCACCAATGACTAGAAGTTTCATTAGTTCATTTTGATGGGGTTTGACATTCATTGAAATAACATTTTGATGTGTTTTTTAACATGGATCATTATGAATTAGCAAAAATGCAATGATTTGTTCAAATGGTCAAAACCTTTGAAGACAAAAATGTTGTCATGTATGCCCAATTGGGTGAAAGCACACTATGGGTGAGCCACTTTTCACCACTTTCACCCAAAAAAGTGATGTATAACAAGTATAATAGGTTTGTAGTAAATTGAAATCTTGATGACATTTTTTGGAAACCCTAAACATAAAAAAAAAAAAACTGTAGAATGTGCATGACAACATTTTGGAAGTCAAAACTCATTTTGAATCAAACTTAAAGTTGATCTAATGGTTAGATGAAGAGAATTGGATAAAATCATTGTGCATAAAGTATATAATGGACATACTTTCAACAACCATAGGGCCTCATGTTTGTGGTTCATGACATATTACCAAACCAAAGAAAAATGAAAAATAATACAATGCCCACCTATAAAATCTTAAGGTAATGGTTTTTCCCCAAAAAAAAAGTTTATTATGCATTTATTGATTAATAAGTGCAAAAAAAAACATTTTTTGAATGAATTTTCAACCAAAAATTATACATTTTAAAATGGTCTTAAATTTATTTGATGTACATCAATATCACTCACCACCAAAAAATTCATTACAAAACTCCACTCATAACCTTAGTTTTGAAGTATATTTGCAATTTTTCATATTTTAAGATGTGTATTTTTTTGACACAAATATATTTCATATGTTCAAGTTTGTAAATATTTTTTAGAATTTATAAACTAATTTAAGTCCAAAGTTAATGCGATATACTTGAAATGAGCAAAAATAATCCAAGATATGATGTCCATAGTACCCAAAAAAACCAAATGCAGAATTTCTATTTTTGTCACTACAATTTTTGGGGGCTGTAATGTGCTTTCACCTAATTGGAAATCTTCTTGTTTCATTATTAATGATGGCACACAAGAATTAAAGGTATTACAATGAAGATTCAATTTTATGTACATTTTTCTTAACGTTGTGATTGATGATCTTTCATTAATTATTTGAATTCTTTTCATGTTCATAATGTTCACATACCCCACCATTGCACTAATTTGGTTTTCATTGTGTATGGGTGCATAGGATTGTTTGGACTAGTGTTGGGTGGTTTTTAAGTTTTTAAAGACCTTCTAGTTTGGGTTTTAGAAGTTTTTACAAGACCCACGCTGGTTTTTTAATTCATTTTTAGATTATTTCTCAAGAGATTTGGGTAGGGTTTCAAAATTTTGAAATGTATATTTTTGCCCAAGTTTCAAAAATGTCAAGTCTCACACGTTTAAACCTATTGGTATTCAAATGCAATTTTTAAAAATGAACATTAAGGCCGTGCACTTCAAAAATACCATCAAATTTTGTGGTAAATTGAGATTTAGTCAATTTTTACTTCCTAAGAGCTTCCACTATTGTTACATATATTTTTAGTGCTCTTACTTGTACAATTATTATAATTAATCTTGGACCTTGTGCATTAAATATTAAGTTTCAACATTTTATATTGAGATTTAATAATAAAAAATTTATTTTGCTAATACACTAAAAGAGGGGAGAATGGATGAAAGGAGCATTTGTTTCCTTTTTCCCTAAACAATTCCACTATTGTTACATATATTTCCACACTCCTATTTGTACAACTACTATAATTACTCTAAAACCTTGTGCATTAAAAGTTAAGTTTCACCATTTCATATTGAGATTTAATAAAATTTCCTTCCTTTGTTAATACCATCGAAAAAGGGGATAAGGTGAAAGGAGCCCTTTTCTTGAATGCCTCCATTGTTGTATATATATTTTTTCTTTCATTGCTCTTACTTATATAACTATTATAATTATTCTCGAACCTTGTGCGTTAAATATTGAGTTTCAACATTTTATAAAATTTCATTAAAGTGACCATTGAATGTGATAATATAAAGCAATGACAATTTTTAAAACCCTACCTTGCAACTTTTTAATACTTTTATAAGGTATCAATTTATTTTATTTCTTTTAAAAGACAAGGTTTCAAGTGATCAATTCTCAATCTAAAGAAAAATTAGTGAATGAAATTCCAATAAGGAATGAATCAGAATCATACCCTGAGGGATTCAACTTGAAACCTGGCTTGAAACCCTATCTAGTTTTTAATCATTTTTTCATACCCACCCAACATTCGTTTGGACCACATACCCTCTGCTTGACTTTTGTTAATGTCACATACCAAATGACATATCCAATTTCTTGATATGCATGTTGCACATGTGTGTGAACATTATGAATGAATTTGTGCAAGTAACAAATCATGGTTATTGTCACATATATTTGATGATGTATTTTTGGGTTTATTATCATCAAATATGATGGAACATGGTATGGATATGATCGTTGAAGGTTGGTACCCATGTTTCGAAACTTGTGACATATTTCAAATGATGGGGACTCTCTCAATGATGATGATGATGAGCTTATTGAAAGTAAAAAAGGAACAATTAACATTAGTGGCATTACCATTACAAATGATAGAGAGATTCTTACGAATGATGTTGAAGGATTTAATGAAGATCCAAGTTTAAATGTGCCAATGGAGAGCTCTAGTTCATTTAGATATTATAATGCAAAATATCATCAATGAATGCAAGCAAGAAGGGGTAGCACTTTGTGACCATGCCACTTCACATCTATGAGTTTTAGAATCAGGTATTTGAAACATTTGCCTCATAAAGGTGAAATAATCATTGCACCCAAAATTGGTGCTTCAATGTGTGGAAAATGGTTTTAAAAGTTCAATTATATGGTCATTGAAGGATTGGCATGAAACAATGTTTGAACAAACAAATGCACACAATAAAAGATATCATGAATAGATGTCCCATTCATTTAGTAATTTAGTAATAAATGTCATATTACTTGATTGAAATTATAAATTCATAGTCAACGTGGCATAAAGGTTGTTTATATCAGCCAAGGAAAATTGACCCCCACATTGGGAAGTACCCCAATTCACCACAACCAAACTATTGGATTTCTTCATCCAATAGTTATGATCCCATAAGAACCCCATTGGGGTGTGTAGGTCCATTATCTAGTATTTCATTAAATGTGTGGGGTGTGTGGGTCCATTGTCTAACATTTCATTAAATGTGTGAGTTCATTAATATGTGTGGGCTTGTGGGTTGTGGGTCATGGCCATGGGTCCATATATTGTTTAGTATTTCATTAGATGTGCGGGGTTGTGTGTTTGGTGAAGACTAGTCAACAACACCATTACTATTTTTTTCATTAGTTTGAATAAGGGGGGTGTGGGTCCTTTCCTCCTCCACCTTTGAAGGATTCTTTTTATACCCTAATTATTCCTTAAACATTAGCAACCGATGACCTTTTTTTCCCCTAAACCCAATAATGGCCCATTGAACAAAAACATCACATGAAGTTTTTTTTAAATCACTTTAATAAACCAAACATATAGTTGCCATTTGACTTAGGGTTTAGAAATTATCATGAAAGATGAAGTTTATAATTGGTGTAGGGTTTGGAATTTATTATCAAAGAGGTGACTAGGGTTTAAGGTTTAAAGGATGGAATGTAATATCAAAGTAATGCATTTGAAAACTTGACAATTTGAGGTATCATTAAACCCTCTTTCACTACATTCTTGGTTGTTGCTTTGTTTTTTTAATGAAAAATGAATTTAGAAGACAAAATTAATTTTCATTGTACATTGTGTTATTTCAAGTATTGACACAATTATTATATATATTAACATATATATTGATGTAAGATATACTATGATCATAGATATAACATACTTTTGATAAAGTTTCAATAATGTGTAATGTTTATCACAATGACATCATAGGTAATGTAATGAATATATAAAATTATAAAATCATTATTGTTTATATTTTACCTAGGCATGGAATAAGGCATCAGTTTAACAATGTGCAAACATTTGTAATAGTTATATTATTGATATTTAGGGTTTGTAATTCACAATGAATCACAACCACATGTATTGTAATGTTTGGAGGTTCCATCATTGGTATTCCATGTCCTTGTACATTTAATTACACATTTTCATGTATATATTGATATGTAGCTATTGTTTGGATTTTGTGACCAAATATATCTATTGTTTTATAATTATAGTAGGACATCTTCATTACTCACAAGTAAAATTATGTGTACAATACCTATGTGTACTTGTCAAGAAATTTGATAATTTGCATTCAATGCAATTAGACCTACATCATTGGTATTACCATGCTCATATATATGCACATATTAAGTATTGAAGTACATCAATTGATAATTTAATTACAACATAAAACTCTGATGGTTTTAATTTATGAGAAGAATATTTAGAAGGTCACAATTTGTTTTATCTACGATAGCTCGCATGTGTTTTTCTAGTGGTACATGTATCATAATACACCATGGTATGCCCAAAAATTGTTCATGTGCAAGATGTGGCCACTTTTGTTTTGATACCCAAAACTCACCAAGGTTTTGGGAATGTAATGGATGCCATGGCTAGTTACATACCATGGGCTAATGTGGGAGAGTACATTAAGAGAATAAAAAACAATAAGGATGCACCATGTCAATTCATACAATGGCATTATGACCAACCACAAGACTTGAAAAGGCCAACAATTGATAGTCACATTGGTCATCATCAGTAAATAGTCACATGGAAATAAATGCACTTGAAATGGGAATCTATGTGGGTACAACATATTGAAATCAATAACATTGTGCTTTGTATGCATGAAAATATCATTGCAACTTTGGACTAAAGGACTACCATGGTGATTTGAAGTATCCCAAATCAAAAATGTGAAGGTGCATGGTTAAGTTTTTTGTGAAACACTTGTACAAGTATTCAAATGTTGTGGACATTGTTTGATATCATCAAGAGCACACTCATTAAGATGGTAGTCCAACCCATGGAACACTTCACCTTGAATCTCAATCACGAAAATCCCAATATGCAAATCGCATTTCAATAGAGTTGAAGGCTTGGATTCAAGAGTAGTTGACAATGGCCTTACCACTGGGCAAATATACGAGGAACATAAAAAATTTGGTACCATGCACAGCTTCTTGGAAAAAAAGCTTGTGGAATTTTTTTTTAATTCAATAAACCATCTGATACTATGAAAATAAGATGAAGAAATGGAATTGGAAGCACCACATTGATGATAATATGAGTGTGCATATGTGAGCTTTACAAAATTTGGACAATATTTTCTTCTTACAAGAGGAAGACAAAATGAAAGATGTACCATTCACAATTGACATATGAACACCATTGCAAACTATTTGGTTCTTGGAGTTTGGGTGTAATGGAACACTTTCCATTGGATGCAACTTTTGGTACCAATGTGCAAAGGTACCACCTTTTCACCCTTGATGGTGTTTGACCATCATCATCAAGGTTTACTAGAAGCATGGGTAATCATAAGTCAACAAACAAAATTGGATTTAATACAATGGTTATTAGCATTGAAAGAACATGCCTTGAAAGAAAATCCCATTTAGAGGCCTTCATGTTTCATTGTAGATGACATTCTTCACAAGCATCATGCAATCAAGTACAATGCACAATTTACCTACCTTGTCCATTTTGTTTTCAGTTTTTAAAAAAATAAATAAAATTCAAACATATTTTCACATGGTCGTGGGTGTGGTTATGTTTTCCTTTTATATAGTTGTTTATGTTTTTCCATATCAGGTTGAATTATCATTCTTTTGTTAATTGATGATAATTATTTTTCGTAGTCACATGTGGAGGGACAAAAATGTGCCCATGTATTTGTATGCATGGCATGTTTTGAAAACTCTGAAAAAAAACGTCATTTCAAAAGTGCCAAAAAATGGAAAATTTGAAGGATTACATCTTCCGAGCTTTGAGGGCCACCATGTACAAGTCTATTGAATATGAAGAGAGTATTGAGTATTTTGTTTGGTGGACACAAGAGAATTTGTTAATGACTACTATGGAAGATTTTGGGGGCATTGGGTTTCACAATTATTTTGGGGCTCATTACAATAGGTTGGGTAAATGTGTCGAGTTCACATTTTATTTTGGGTTGTATATTATTACGTAATTCAAAATATAGTACATGACATATGTATTGACATTCCAGGGCTAACATTGAACATATTGTAATATGCATGTCATGTATATTTGAATTCCATAACCTTATCCTTGTGACATAAGTAACAAGTTTAAAATAAATATTGCAATACGAATGTAACATACATATGTAGGCCAAAAAGTGTAACATAGGTATTGCAATATGGGGGCTCTTAACTTGTTAATAATATTTTCAATTCCAACATCCTAATTATTGCAATACCCATGTCATATGTATTTACATTTCATAACATTATTTTAACTTGTTCAAGATTTTAGGATTTTCATCATGGATTTTGAAATACAATATTTCATGTGTATCTATATTTTATGATAAAGTTGTATTTAACCTTAACATGTCCATAAATAATAATAATAATACATATTACATAGACCAATCTACATTCTACTAAATGGTTTTATGTATTGTGATGTAGAGGTGTGGATGGTTGGAGTGTGTCAAATTCCTTGTACAAATCAAAATACCCAACCAAACATTGAACTTACTATGGCGTAATTTTAGTTTTGATTAACATGTTTTAAGTTAACCAGTCTATTATAAAAATTGGTAACCAATTTGTTATAATAACATGTTGGTTAACATAACAAGTGAATTTGAACTTGTGACCAATAACTTGTTATTTTGATTTTGAAGTTATATTACCCACTGACTATTTAAGTTACAAACAACACTATGAGTTGGTATAACTAAAATGATTTGGAGATTAAAAAAAATCTTCATCTTTTCATTTTTTGTAACTCTTGAAGAGTTTTTGAATTCAGAATCATGTTTATTTTGATTTTCTTGTGAAGTTTTTTCCTTTTCGGTTTATAAAATGCAAACTTGAGAAATGTTGTTATTGATGAATAAAAAAAATACTACAATGCTTCTTATGTTTTAATATTCAGATTTGGAGCAACCTCTTGATAATTTCAATAAACCAGAATAAAAAATTAAATTTGAAGAGAAAATGTGAAATGAAAAAAGGACAGAAAACACCTTTAACAATGAAGCATAGTGAAACACTAATTACGTGATACTTATGTTGTGATTCAATTGCCTTTGTTATAACTTGTAATGATTATGATGGGGGTACGTGGGAAATGTGCAATACTTATGTTCCAAGTTTCTATGATTGCAACATGTTGATTCAACATAAGCACAATATTCATTATAGAATATTGTTAATTATGCAATACTATGTTGGGTTCAATGATTGTAACAACATGTTGATCTATATTATTCATCGTATAATACCTTTTTTCACCATATTATAAAAATCATGTGGTATTCCAACCATTTAATAATTTTGTACCAATCATTAATATGAGTTTTTTAAAAACCAACTATGTTTATAATTGGATTTACAAGGACAATGGATTAAATGACTATGGTCATTAAAATCACGCTAGAAAACTTGTTTAAACAACTCATTAAGACATGGAGTCATGTTGTGTCCAAAACAACTATGTGTAATGTCCATGTGGATTTACACATAAAATAAAAATATGTAGTCATTCAGGACACATGTAGTCATGTTATAGTTAATTAGGACCAAATTTAAAATGTAATTAAAAGGTATTGAACCTTTCATCTCCATAGCCACAAACCAACTTCTTAACCATCTAACCAAAATTTCAATTTGTGATATGTTATATCATTGCATAAATATAAACATGTATGTTTCAAATCTTATGCATTATCATATCATTATTTAATTATTTAAGTTTATAATGAAATTAATTTCAATTTTTAATTACATAATTAAAATTTATTTAAATATATATTCCTAATTCAAAACTCAAATTTAATGTTTTAAAATTCTGATTTAAGTTATAAATTAGATATATTTTTAATATTTTAATTAAATTTATCATTTAATATTTTAACTCTTTTATTTGGTTTAGGCATTTGAATGACTTTTCATAATTATGTTAAATTGATTTAATATATATGTTTTGGGCCATAAATTAGAATTTTCATTAAAATCCAGATTTTGAATTAAATTTAATCCATATTTTTAATTTCATAATTCTATAAAAATCATAATTTAAAATTTTAAAGTTGTAAATATATTACATCAATTCAAAATATTTATTTCAAAAAAATCATTATAGAACTTTTAATTATAACATACACATAGATATCACATGATTTAATTTTAAAATTAAACTAAATTATTATTGATTAAAATTTTATACATGTATGCATGCCATTTGTAAAAGTAACAAATTAAAATATAATTTTTTTATAAATCCTTAAAAAATGATTCCATTTGAACTTCATGTAAACATGTGTTTTTATGTAATGCATACATGATTATTGCCATTACAAAATAACCTATGAAAATATTTATTAAAGTATAATATTAAAATTTATGATGTATGATGTCAATTATTATTTACATTTTCAATATGATTCATAATATACAACTGGATTATGATTACAATTATGTTATTTTGATTACATATTTACACTATGTGACAAAATTACACATGTTAAATGTAAGGTGATGGACATTAATTTTTCACATCATATCTTAAATAATATTACAATTTGTTTAGTAGGTGGTTACATAAGACACTAATCTTTCTAATAAGACATTCATCTTTTTAAGAATTGCAAAATTTCAATTACACATATTACACATAAATCAAATAGTTACAAATATGGTTCATACTTGTTTGTTTAATTGTTGAGGACCACTAATTGTTTAAAAAGTGGTTGCATACGATATGAATTCTTTTAATGAATGATCACATATATGAACATTCATTTCAACACAAATGCATGACATAAATACATGGATGCATGTCGGGCAAATTACATTTTTTATAATTCATTTTTTTCTTAATGACCTTTGCAACTTTCTCCCACCACCTTCCTTCTCCTTAATGTTTTTTCTTTATCATTTTCCTTGATTAGTTTGTTAACCTTCAATTGATTCTTTCACCACCTCTTTCTTGTCATCATCATCTTCTTCACTTTCTTGACCTTTTTCACCATTTTTATAATTTTCAAAATTTTCATCTTCCTCATTTTCTTCAAATTAACATTTGGCACCCACCTTTAAATTGTTGTATATCCTCCAATGACCTTTTATAGTGTCTGTACACGATCATATCACATTCTTTCTTTTTGATTTGAATAAACGCTTTGTTATATGTTTTCTTGCAATTCCATTTTCCATCTCACCTCTTAGTTTTACATGAACATGTCAAAAAAATCAAAATTATGAAATAAAAAATTAATTAAGAAATCATTATATTAAAAACTTAACTATTCATAAAAAATGAATCATTTGGTTTATATAATATTTTTCGAATTTTGACAACATTTCTTTTTCTTTTTAACAAATTACGGGTGCTTGGATCTTTATGTCCATTCAACCTTATGTATGTTGCGAAAATTTAGAACTTTGAACAAGGTCATTATCGTTATTATTGTTTTTAAATTCACAAAAAAATTATGTGGAACCTTCCCCACATCCCATCCAACAATGTTTAATTTTCTATTCATTTTGTATTTTCAACACATTTTTTTTGATCGAAAATGCATGGTGTTTCGAATTTGTTGGTTCATTTTGACATGTTCATGTCTATTGTGTGAGCTATTCACATTGGTGGATGATTTCCCTTTTTTTAAGTTTAGGGAGCCAAATTTTTCGATGTCTTTAACATGAAAACGCAAAACAATTCTTTATTTGTATGAACCCTCAGTACACAAATAACATTACCATTCATTATTAACCTTGTTTTTTTTTTTGAATGATTATTATTTTTGGCTACTAGGTAAATGAATGTTACAAAAAAAATAAATTCAATTACAACAAAATAAATATTATAATGCACTTGAAATAATATAACAAAATACATATTAATAACATAAGTCACAAATTTTCCATTATAGAATGTTAACATATATGTTTGTTTGTCACATGGGTATTACATTGGGGGTTTCAAATAATTAAAATGCATCATGCGTATTACACTAAATTAAGTGCACCAAAACCAAAATCCTTAAACCCAATACCCATTGCATGAAATTGGTTTATAATTTTAAAGCACAAAATATATATGTTGCATAAAATTGCAAACCCATAAACCCAAAACCTTAAATTTATGTTCCGTGCGAAAATGATGGGTACTATGGAACGACTTTTCGTCCTTTTATTCTCGATTTTACACGGTGGTTATACTTGAAAACGCAAATGCTACTAGTGAAAGAAAAATGCAAGTGTATTTTTAGATGTTAAATTGCGTTTGTAACTGAAACTAAGTAATTTGCCTCCTATGCATCATTTATGATTAGAACTGATAGATATATTTTCCAAGTTCAAACATTGCACATCCTAAAACTTTATGTCAAATTGTCAATCATTTAAACTAACATTTAAAGATTCAACACCATGTTCAACTTAACTATAGACCATTAGTCACTTGAAATATTGTTTCTAACACATAGGTTATTCAAATTTGGCTTGCCTTAGCTCATTAAAAAGTTAACTACAAGGTGCACCTTGCTACCAAATCTTAAGCTTTGCAGTTAAACTAGCAAGAAGTTATGCTACGAAACCCAAAAGGGTTTTACGAAGGTGGTAAATTCAACTTGGTTATAGACCACAAGTCATTTGAAACATCATTTTTAACACATACCTTATTCAAATCCGGCTCGCTTTAGCTCATTAGAAAGTTAATTACAAGGTGCAACTTGATACCAAATCTTAAGCTCTGCAATCAAACTAGTAAGAAGTTATGCTACGAAGCCTGAGAGGGTTTTCCGAAGGTGATAAATTCAACTTGGCTGCAGACCATCAGCCACTTGAAACATCATTTCTAACACATACCTTATTTAAATTCGGCTCGCTTTAGTTCATGAGAAAGTTAACTACAAGGCACAACTTGCTACCAAATCCTAAGCTCTATAGTTAAACCAATAATAAATTATGTTACCAAACCCGAAAGGGTTTGTGAAATTCCTCTAAAGGTCCAACCTCCCAACACTATCACTACCCATTTCCATTCCTTCAAAACTATTATAAGATTTTCATTCTACTTTCCTTCCTTTTCCCATCTACGAAGATTAATTATTCTTTTCTTTTTCAAGAAGCTTATGGGAACAAATATTCAAGACTGAATTGAAAATTATGTCCGGGGAAAAAGAGAGCCCCCAATCATCTAAGTCCACTTTTTAAAGAGAAGGAGAAGGGAGGTGAAGGTAGATCCAAAACTTGGTGGCCAGTGGAACGTTCCAAGCTTGGTGGCCAATGGAAGGTGTCATTGTTTGGTGGCCATTGGAAGGTGAAGGAAAAACATCTTTTCACCTCTTCCCACTTTCCCCTCAACAAATTTTACTTAAACCTTTAATTTTTTCCTTTGACTTTAGGGTTTTACTTTACCATGGTTTTAGGCTGTTACTCACGTTTTTCCTTCCTTTTCTTCAATCTATAAATTACAACTACACATTTCAATGTAACAAGTCCTTCACACCTTCATTGTGGATTTGATTTTGATTGAAGATCTGATTTTTTTCCTCTCCTTGAAATTATGGCGTCGCACATGGTCACATCTTATGGGCCTTAAGTTGCCCAAACAAATGAAGAACTACCTCCGAAGTCATTTCTAGATCTGACTTTAACGTAACATCCTCGTGATGAAGAATTCGAACTTCGAGAGGTGCGCGTTCGTTTTGAACTTGAACCCTTTTGAGCTTAGTACTATCGTATTTCTCCGAACTCTCGCATCCTAGTGATCTTGTTGCAAATCGACCTTGCTTCTGGTGACAAGCTTGAAACCATTTGTGAAGGTTGTTACGAAACTAAAGATATTTCTATCTTCGCATGGTTTTTAGTTCCTGACGTTAGACACTATCCTTGGTTGCGCAGTTCGATTCATAAATTGTTTCTTAATAGTAAGGCGGACTACTTAGTTCGCACCATTTGACACATCCTAAATTTCCTGCAATTATGAACTATCACTATGGCATAGCTTAAGATTTAACATGTACTTGTAGCTCCTTGCTGAACTTATCCCTATTTTAAATAAATGTTTAGTCATTATGAAACTCATGTTACCATTGGCACACTATCACATTATTTATTTAATCGTTAAATCGTCTCGAATTAATTTTATGTTCATACGGCTTGAAGATTGTTCTACTTCTATTAGACCTTTCATTAACACCGCTTCAATTGCTTCATGAATTTAAAACATCCTTATTATTCACTAAATATTAGAATAAGATCAATGTTGTGCTAAACACTACGAATTTTGGTGTCTATATCTACCCCCAACCCTTTAGGGATTTTTCACCCCTAATTACGCAATAGAGTTTCTAAAACTATGGTTACTAGTTTTTTTGTTGAAAATAATAACTAACCCAACACCTTATTGTGGGGTGACTTTCCGTCCGTCTACTCCTGGTTCTACAAGGTGATTATGCTTGTAAGCACAAATGCTACTACTGAAGGAAAGAATGCTAGTGCAATTTTAGATGTTAGATTGTGTTTGTAGTTGAAATTAAGTAACCTACCTCTTATGCATTATTTATGATTAAAACTGATAGATATATTTTTTCAAGCTCACACACTACACGTTCTAGGACTTTATGCCAAATTGTCATTCATCCAAACCAATGTTTAAGGACTTAACACCATGTCAAACCTTGCTGTAGACC
>Ga0116227_10001900_pt1 | contig 47565 bp, 28 predicted proteins | sample S1TSphgellanicum_FD_89693 | JGI IMG/M metagenome (GOLD analysis project Ga0116227, IMG submission 89693) | Host-associated microbial communities from peat moss isolated from Minnesota, USA - S1T2_Fb - Sphagnum magellanicum MG | ecosystem: Host-associated > Plants > Peat moss > Unclassified... | reverse complement strand
TTTTTTTTTTTTTTTTTTTTTTTTTTTGTTTTTCTTTCCTGGTTTTTTTTTTTTTTTTTTTGCTCGACGGGTGCTTTATGCTCCGGGTTCACACTAGTTTGAATTTGATGGTAGCCAAAGAAACCATCCAAAAACAAATATACTTCACATCCCACTACCTTGTCCAAGACTTCATCTGTGAAGGGTGGATGGATACAAGCATGAACCAACATGTCACATGTTGCAAATATTTATTGTTAAAATATTTATTCAAAGAATATGATTTAACCATGCACTACATTAAAATATGTATATTATGATTATAATTGCAAAAGACATGACTATATGTGCATGAACTGGCATTTATGATTATGTCCATGTCCATGATTGGATGGTATTTAAACTACAAGTTTAAATCACCTACATGTGGCAAATGTGACTATGAACATAATCATGGATATAGTTATAAGTTGATCTCTTCAATGTAATGCTTTACTTGGTTTTAAAATGTTTTGAAACTTATACATATTTTTACCCCATTGATATAGTTTTTGAAATAATGTATGTACTTTTATTCGCTTTATATATTAAAACTAATATACTTGTGGGCAACACTAGTCATGACACCTATATCAAAATGGTAAATTTCTTGAGACTCAAATGAGACATATATTCAATTTCAAGACAAATGGTGTTTTGAAATTTCAAGCAACCATAACTATGTCAAAATGGACTTAAATGGGACATGCAACCCCAAAGATCCTTTCAATACCATATCAAACACTTGATTTGAACATGATTTGTTCCACCAAATTGAATTCTAAATGTGTTAAATGCTTATAGATAATTGGAAACATTTACCTAATTCATTTTTGTCCTAATTTTCAAATGGTTATAACTTGAAGCCATTGTATTTATTTTGGCAATATGATCCCATCATATTATAACTCACATTTTTAAAAATTCAACAAGCTAAAGATAATTTGAATTGAAGGAGATTTGATCATTTAAATTGTTTTATAATCATTGATCAAGATTCCTTAAGTTCTCAAAATGGGAGTTCAACTTGTATTTCTTGGGAATGCCTCCTTTTTATTCACTCACACATTCATTTGAGGTGAAAATGTGTTTGCATTCGTTTCAAGTCTTGGCCCCTTGTTTGACCTAATCCCAATTTCATCTTGCAAAAACACTTTATTGCCCATCTCAAGAATTTGTTACACAATCAAGTTAGGGTTGCAACAATAAATTTTCATTAGAAATAAAGCCTTTGGCAACATCCTTCCCCATATTCAAACATGCATTTGGCATCTACTTTGCATGAGCCCTTATTCTAGTAAAGTTTGAAGCAATGAACTTTCCTTATAACTAATCAAACAAAGAAACCACAAGTGGCTAAGAGGGCATTAAAGATTGCTAACACATGGAAAAATATTTTTAAAAATGTGTTAGTTAATAAACAAATCAAATAGTAAATTGACAAGACTAATAATTTTTTACAACATGTTTAATACTAATGAGCAAATCATATTTAAGTTTTCTGAGTCATTTTGTTTGTCTATTATAAGAAAGAAAACAAAAGAGGAATACACTACTTGTAATCTTGTCTTACCTTCAACACCTTGTTTTAACATAACACATTGAAACCTATTATTTCACAAGCGTATATACATTTCCTAAGAAGATTCAAATTCTTACTAAAAATTAAACAAGAAATTGAATTCCTCATTTAAATAACTTTATAATTAACCATTTTGACCATGTTTCCAAAATGATTCTAGTACAAGTCATGTAACCACCACCTAGGGCACATGGTAGGGAAATATGTTAAACACCCTTTAACAAGCTCTATTTAGTGTAAAAAATAGTTGATAGTGCTCAACCTTTTGCAAAGCTACCTAATTCTATTGTAAAGTTTGACTAGTTTGACCTTATTTTTATGTTAAATCTTTTTTAAAATGTTATTGTTCAAAGCTCGAAATATATGCTATAGGTTTGTCTGTTTAATGTCTTTTTAGAGGTGAGGGGTTTGAAATAATTATGGGACAATAATTTTTATTTATTTATTTTGCAAAACATGCAAAACAAGTAGAACCATGAAATGCAATTCTACTCAAAACCATGCCATGCATAAAGATATAAATGCAAAAATGCATTAGAAAGAGCTCATTAGGGGGTATTTTACATCTCACCATGGAAGGTGAAAAATATTAGAATTTCTTGTTTACCTCTTTAAGTGGTTAGAAATTAGTGTGCCTATTGTTTCATCTTTCTTCCCATCTTTCATGACTCTTTTGATAGTTTAATTGCTTAACGAGCAACAAAATCACAAATGATTAATTGGTTCCAAACATGTTTCTAATTTATTAGTGTTAGACAAACTAATTTACATGACATTATGCAAAAAAAAATTGGATCACATGTTCAACTCACACCCTAGGAAAAACATGGCTATGTTAGAGAGGGAGAACATAATGCCACAACATTTCATATTGGAGCATGCATGGTGAAATTCATTTATCAATATGAAAGGAGATCAATTCAAGATCCACTCTAGTTGTTTCTAACTTAAAGACATGTTCTTGAATGTAAAAACACATTCTAGTTTTTCAATGTACATGAAGAACACCTTAACTAACATATAAAGTGGATAGGCTCTATGAAAATGTAATTGTGGGCACCTTCATGCACATTACATTTTCAAAAAGTTTGTTGTTTTTTCCCATGATATTCAACGTGTATCCAATCACTAAACGAAAAGTTATCATTTGCAACCAATTTTTGCAACTAAAAAATGTGATTACAATTAAAAAGTTGTTTTGAAAATTACATTTCAATTGCATATGATATTTTTAAATTACAAAAATTGATTGTAAATGACAATTTTTCTTCTAATGAATAGATCTCCCATGAAAAGAAAATTCTTAAAAAACCATGCAATTTTCACACCATGGAAAGCCCTTGGGGGCAAGCTTTATGAAAATTAGGCCCAAGTTAGGTTTCACCTAGTATGACTTTTATTTTTGCAAAGCCCACCCCTTGGGTTTTACTTTACATTGAACGCATGAATGTTCCAAGATAAGGTCATGGAGGCAATTGAGTCAATGATGTCAAGCAAATGAGTGCACTTTGGACAAAGATGCCCACAAAGACATTAAAATTATATCCTTTGAATCGAAGGACATAAAGTCCATGTTCCCTCATTTAAATGAACAACCATTCATCATCAAAACCATCTTGTCTATTATCTTCTCTTCTCTTAAGCTAGATTCACATAGAGGGTTAATAAGGATATTTTTATTTCATTTAATCTTCTTTTGATTTACGGGCTAAATATGGTTTTTAGCATCCTTTTTTTGGGATGTCCCAAGGACAACCCACGAATGTCCTTAGGATTTAAAGGATAACCTAAAAATGGTGTCCTTGGTAAGGTTTAGGATAGACATGGTTGTTTAGGTTTGGAGATGTCTCATTTAGGGTTGGGAAATGATGAAGATAGGCTTGAAGGATGATAGGGAAGATGAAAAGATAATGAACAATGATAAGGATGACATGATGAGATTTGGGGATGTTGGGAATTTTTTTGGGCAATGACAAGGGGACATTAAGAAGATGCCAAGGCATATGCGAAGGGGTGTTGAGCAACTTCAAGGTGACATCCATGGACATTGGGTAACCTTGAAAAGATGGCAAGGGTACTTGACAACATTGACAAAATGTTAGTGGACATCTAAAATTATTATTATTATTATTATTTTCAAGCAAACATTAGGGGATGTCAAGGAGATGTTGGTGGGTGTTGAGCAACATCAAGAATGTGCCAAGGAAATGTTGGGGGTTGTTGGGTAGTGTTAGGAAAATGTTAATGGATGTTGAAAAAATTATATTATTTTTATGGTGACAATGGAAGGATATTGAAAAAATGCTAAAAATACCTTGAGATATGTCGAGCAATACTAGGGAGACACCAAGGGGTGTTGGGCATCATCAAAAAAAATTTGTGAAACATTAGGGAACATCAAAAAAAATTTGTGAGACATTAGGGAAAATTAAAAAAACTTTGGGAGATGTTAAAAAAACTTTGGGAAATGATGTGGGGTGGCTAGAAAACATTGGGAAAATGACAAGGGATGTCAAGCAACATAAAAAAAAACCCATTGCCCATAGCATTGGGAAACCACTAGACAATGTTGAGAAAATGGTGGAAGATGACAAGAAAAGTCCAAACCAAAAAAAAATCTGGTAAAAATGTAAAAAACATTTATAGTTGCCAAATATATGTTAACATCCCTAAAACCTTGGATTAAAATGACTAAAATATAAGGAATAGACTAACCCTTTTATTGTTCACAGAAAGGGGATAAATGAAATTGTATGATGGGGTTAATTTAACCCTATATTGAAACATTTGCATTGGAGGGGTTTTCAAAACTACACCAAAATGTTTGGGCAACTTGCAAAAACTTAGGGTTTATTTCATGTTGCCCAAAAAAAATGCATTATGGAGAATTTTTGAAAAATATTTTCTAGGATGCTTGAAAAAATTCAATAGATTGGGAATTTTTATGTTGTTCAATAATTTTGGGCATAATATTACATAAGTTGAAAATAATTTCATTTCTAGTCAAAAATTTGGGAGCTCAAAAAATTCTAATGCTTGAAAAAATTCAAGTGAATTTTTTTCTAAAATGTCCAAAACATTTTAGGCAATTTTAGAAATTTTAGACTACATGGTAAATTATAAATGTTGAAAAAAAATTCATTTTTACCCAAACATATTGAGCCCTTTTGAAGAATCATAATGATTTAAACAAAACATTTAGGCACTTTGGTAATTTGCATGTTGCCTAATAATGTTGGGCAAATTATAAAAGTTGATTTATGTTTTTGGTTGTTGCCCACCATTCTAGGTCTTCTTTCACATGAAATCTAGGATGTTGGCGAAAACAACATTAGAAGCTCTCTCGAACATGTATTTTAAAATTAAAAGGTCAAATCATTTCCTTATTTTGTTTTCTTTTCATCCCAAATAAAAAAAAAGTGAGGATATTTATTCATGGGGTTAACATATTCTAACACATTTATCCCCTCTTAACCCAAATTCCATGTCATTAGCCAAATCAATTTCTACTTCTTTTGTGTGAATGGTATAACATTGCATGCAATTTGAATTGAATTCAAATCTATATAATTAAAAAAATGTTTGTTTATTGTTTGTTTGTGTCATTCATATTTACCTATTTCAAACCTAATTATTAAAAATCTATTCATTCATATGCACATGAAAAGACACATATTATGTGCCTTTTTATGTCTATGTTATCTATGTTATGAAATCTTTGATTTTATTTTTTTTGTTTTCTATTGAAACAATAATTAAATATGATTCTGAGAATTGAAACACCAATCAATGATAAATTAAAACAACAATTCAACATAGTCGCAAAGAATTGAAACTTAAGAAATTCAATTAGAATTAATATGTCATTTCAATATGATCATGAGCAACTAAAACAAGTCAATATGATGATGAGAAACAATAAAACAACCAAAAATAAAAATTAGATATGAATTTAATAAACATCTAAAATCATCATGCATGCACGTGATGATGGCTTTCTCCCTTTCATATTGTATCACATATTTAACTAGTTTAAATGAAATGAAATGAGATGAAAATTGATGCAAAAAATATTGAAAATATAATCATCATTTTCAACATTTGTGATTATGGTATTGAGAAAAAGACATTTAATTTTTTTTTAAATTCCAAATTAAAATATATTATGATACAATGAGACAACTAATGGAACACCTTCGAGATTTATTTGACTTAGAGGATTCAATTTTATTTTTTTTCTAGTTATTCCTAATTTGCTCTTATGTTATTGTTGGGTGTATCTTTAGTAGTATAGTTAGGCTTTTTGGTGTTGCAAAGTTGTTAGTTTTGACCAAACCTTCTAATGGCATTTGGTCAATTATAGTAGGCGAAGTTTTATTTTCATTGTTGAACATGACCTTTTGCCTTGAATTTCATAATGCATTGTCAATCCACTTGTCCCCACATGATTTCGGGGTTGTAATTAAGGGATGTTGTGAAACAATGGTGCATGGTATTTTGGCAACTTTAGATGTTCACCTTGATTGGTGGTGTTCTAAATAGACATTGCAAATGCCTTCATCATTGTTTCCTATAAAGTTATATTCTAGGAGTTGCATGCTATGAGTAAGTAGTTGTTTCAATTCATAATTTTCATTTGTTCCTTCTACGCCTCACATTTTTTCATTTTTTTTAGTCACACCTCCCCTTAGGGTGCCTTATCAATTATTTAGTCTTCCATTAACACCCATTAAAAGGATCCATTAGGTGGTCATTTTTTTCCCTTAATTCACTTTTGCACCTTTCATAATTCACTTAGCCTTTTCTCGTCTTGTTCATTTCCTTCCATTGTAGATGACACTCACATCATCAAGTTTATTTTAGTTATATTTTAGGTGTTTCATCATTTTTCTTCCCAATTATATTTGATAAGCCTTGTTGTTGAACACTGCAAATGTGCTATTTGGTTTCCTTTAGGGTTGCCATTAGGGTTTTTACTTCCATTAGGTTTTTATATCCTTGTTGGGGGCATTAGGGTTTTGGGTGTTCCCTTGGGATCCTTTTTCTTCACATTTTTTTTTCCCAAGATGCTATGAATGATGATGTTCACCACATCATGCCCTTCCTAGGTTGGGGAATGTGTAGGTGGCATTTGGGATTTCATTCATTGTTTTGCCCATAGGCTTAATTAACTTTTTTGTTCTCCCCCCCATTCTTAGATTTTCAATGCCAATTATCTTCTTTTGAATCGACCCTCATTCATGTATTTGGGAAAATTTTAAAACTAGGTTTTTAAGATTATCCAAAGGCTCTTTTAATTCATTGGTAAATTTTTTTTCCCATCTCTAGAAGGATAGGTCTTGTCTCTACAAAGGTTATCACCTTGATTGCGTACTTGGGGAACTAAAGGCTTGTTGCCCTTATCATTGCATTTAGATTCTTATAAAATGAATGCCCATTTTTATTGGGGGCTATAACAGTTTAGGTCCATTTTCCATTTTAAGTTCACTTTAGGTGGGTTCATGATCTTTTACTTCCAACTAGTTAAACTTGCATCCCCCCATTTGAGTAATTATTAGAAGAAAAAATGAATCGTTTTCAAGAAAACGTTTTTGGAGAATGTGCACAAACACTCATTTTCCAGCATCATTTTAAAGTTGTCTTTTGATTATTATTGCGATTGGTTGAGATCTTGTGTAGGCCCAGGTTCAGGTGCTAGGTTTTCTACCCACTTAATCATCCCATCTTTTCGAATGGCTTTTGATATTTTTTCCTTAACATTACACATCAGATTGTGCTTCCCCCCATCCTATGACTTGTGGTCTTTCTTGATGCATATGTGGTTAACCCATAGATTTGACAACGATACACTTATTTCATTGTGTTCATGGGAAGAAACATTGTCACACACAATGTAGTTTGGAATTTTTTCACCTCGTTTGTTGGGTTTCATGTTTCGTGTGAACAAACTCATGTTTTCCAAACGCCATTTCTCTAGTCATCATGACAATGAGTGGATATTGTGCTTACATCAAATGGTATTTGCACTTTGGTAAACATCATCGTTGTTGATTTGACCTGTGTAAATTTTGTTTCATGAGTTGTTTCTTTTCAAGGAATGGCCATGACAATTGTAACTTAGTCAAAGGTTGTGTCATACCGTGATTAACACCCTAAGGATGATTTTATTTTTTTAGCAATAGAGATATTTAGATGTTTACACCAATAGGCTAATGATTTTTTTGTTCGATGTGTTAACATGACATGGTTGACAAAAGGTTTTTGAAGTCTCATCTTTTGATTTTATGTTCATTTTATAAGCAAAGGAAGTTTGTGGTGTCACCAAAAAGAAAAGGGAGTTACTTTCTATGTGTGTAAACCCTTAATGCTGGACAAATAGATTCAATGTGAATTGCTAAAGTCTTACTGAAACAAAAATATTTTGCTTCAAATATTATTTCTCCATCAAATTCCATACATTCCTAAATTTTATTGTTTTATTTCTACAGACCACAAGGGATCAGTTTCTCTTTTGATTTCTTCTCGAAGAATCAACTGGTTGCTTAATGGGAGTGGTAGTTCATACCCCAATAATAGGAATCCCACAGATACTAACTTGACTACATCACATGGTTCCTTTCAGAGACTACACAAAGATTCAAGACAAGATCAGTGAGTATAATCTATTCCACTTTCCAGCATCCCCTTGTTCCCAAAATCCTTGGAGTTCCCACAATCCAATAGGTATTCTTTCTTCAAGATGAACACATTGCACATTTAACTTAAAATCCCCAAGCCATCAAACATGGAGCTGCCACAACAACCATTTTAGAAATCCTTGACAAACTCATCATCTCCCTTGCATTGGTCCCTAAAAAAAAACATGTAAGACCTCTAGACCTCTTTTTGACGCTTTTAACATAGTGGAAGTTCAAATGTCAAGATTTTTATGAAAGCCAATAGTTTCAATCAACTTCTAATCCTAACTAATTACAATCCAGAATCCAAATCCACTACACATTTGTTAATTATCATCAAAATTTATAAACTTAGCTTCATTTCTTCACAAAAAATCTGTTCCATTCTTTTAAGCCCGCATCATATTAATTCTTCCTCTCCTCGTCCCTTTGCTCCCTTGAAATCTCCTCACCAATCCCCTCACAAAGCTGTGATTCACACAATTCATAAAAAGTCTGCATTGAGTAACTAGGATCGTGTTCCATCACTGAAACTAGCTCACCAACATCCCTTCGCAATAACCTGCACAACAACAAAACAAACCAAAAACAGAAACAAACCAAAAAACTTCTTCAGCACCCTTGAAACACCATGCCACCAACAATTCAACCACAAAACTGAATTAGGGTTTGCAGCCTTCATCCATAGAAAACATTTAACACTGTTTTTAGGTTACTGTGGGTCTTTTAGAGAGTTCAAGTTGCCATTGCCTTGCGACGAACAATTATAGTAGTTGGAAAGGCCTCTTCTAAGCTAGATTTTTTTTTATGTTTTTCGCCCATCTTTTTGCATAACTTGCTTTGTGTTACTAGTGATGGGTTTAAGTCCTAGGTTTCTTGATTTCTTCTCTTAAGGCTCCCCTTTGTGCGTTTTGCATTCTTGGGTGTGGTCTTTTGTTGGCCTTGCCTAAGGCAAGGATATTGTGTTTAGATTCATTATAGACTATAGTAGTTTAAGGGATTTTGGCTCCCATGTAATAGGTCTATTTTTATATGAGGACTTTTGAAAGATGATATTTTGGCTTGTGTTGAAACTTGAGATTAGTTATAGACTTATAATATCTGGAAGGATTTTGGTTTCTTTTAGAGGATTTTTTGAAGATTATATATTTGCATGGTGAAATATTTGAGTTTTCATAATTCTTCTTTTGCCTTAAGGTACTTTCTAATGAAAATGGTGTGACACACCCCTTGTTTGGATATTGGTCCTTTCTTTTTTCTTCTCTTGTTCCCTTGCTGGGTGTTTTTCCTTTATTTATTTATTTTACCTTAAACCTATCTTAGCCTAGGCCAGCGCCTGTGTTAGAATCGTCCCTGGAATTATATTGCAAAGCTTTCTCAAGAAACCAAAGAGGAAATGATTCGGTACTAGCGCAGTTTGCCCTTCCTTGGGGCCTCCGCTCTTCGTTCGCGCTTCTTCAGACGGCGGCACCAAGCAGCTTGAGATGGCCACCACTGCTGCCCTTTCGTTCTCCTTGTCACGTCTCCACGCCCGACTGTCTTTACGATCTTCTGTTTCCGGTAGCATACTACTCCTCCACATTTGTATAGTTGGAATCTGCATGTGGCGAGGTGGAGTCATGACGCTGATGAGTGCGGTTTAGATCTTTTACAACTGTGTCTATTTCTTCCCTTTATTGCTCTTTGCTGAAAGTCGGAGATTGGGCGAATTGCCGATTGATTTGCGTTCGGTAATTTGAGTTTTTTCTCCCGATTTTTGCTTTTCGATCGTGGGATAAAACTGAGAGGTTTAGCATTTTCGTGAAATTTGTTTTGCAGATGCTGCAGTACCAGCACCAGCAGCTGCAGTAGTAGTGCGACAAGGCAAAGGCGTTGTACGGTTCCGTCCTTGCATTGACATTCACAAGGTACCTCTATGTCTGAACCTCTGCTTACAACCTCGCGCATTGAGTTTTAGAGAACAAGCATCGAAGCTTCTTGTATCTGAAGGTGTTGCAATTTATAACAAACAAGCAAACAAAAGAATTGATTTCGCTATTGCAGGGGAAAGTGAAACAGATAGTGGGATCCACATTGCGGGACTTGCCGCCACATGATGACGAGGATTCTGGAACGGCGGCGGCCGCGCCACTCATCACCAATTTTGAGTCAGAACGATCAGCCGGTGAGTTTGCCGAAATGTACAAGAACGATGGTTTACATGGTGGCCATGTTATCATGCTCGGGGCGGACCCTGCCAGCCACTCTGCTGCTTTGGAAGCTTTGGCAGCCTTTCCAGGCAAGTAGCTCACCTTTATTCTCTTTGTCATGTGAAGGCCTCTTCCAAAATGGAGGTTACGAGCTTGTTAGTTTTCCATGGCAGAAGCTTGATGGTGGTTCATAATGTAGTATTAGGGTTTGACGCCAGAGCCTACAACCCTATTTCTCTAGTTTCCCTTCTCCTTTTCTCTCTTTTGTTCAGATAGAAGAAGCTTAATAACAAGAATGCAGGTGGGCTGCAAGTTGGTGGAGGCGTAAATCTGGAAAATGCAAAGCTGTTCTTGAGTGCTGGAGCAAGCCATGTTATTGTCACTTCGGTGGGGATCAATTATCTTTTCCATTTATTCTCAGTTTCATAGTTCGGGGTGAATCATGTTGCAGCTTTTTGGTACTGTATGTCCAGACTTGAGATTTTATCATGCATCATATTGCCAACAAAAAGTTGTGGTGGGACTTTTTGTATTACTATGAGAACTGACAGTAGCTAAGCTGGAAGAATCTTAAGCAGTATTGATGAATCTGGAAACTTGGATCGTCAACTGGCCAATTGGCAGCAAGTGTTGGTCCATAGTCATAAGCCCTAAACCTCAAGGTTCAACTTCTTTTGTAATCAAATGTTGGTTGTATTTGTGGTTCAGTTTGTGTTCAAGGATGGAAAGATGGATGCCGAGAGGTTGAAGCAGTTAGTGGATTTGATAGGGAAAGAGAGGCTGGTCTTGGACCTCAGTTGCAGGAAAAAGGTAAAGCAGCAAGGTGTATCTCACTGTGAGGTGTGTCTGTCTTGTATAGCATATGGATGCTTACAAACAATCTGAACAGGATGAGAGGCAAACAGAGATGCAGGATGCTTTGCATTACGTTTTGAAGTACTTAGTGCTACTCTCCATGTGGCTGCAACAACCTTTCTGTATCTATGACTATGTGCATATTTCTTAGTCTGGAAGGATGTGAATATGCTTGTGGGGCAGGATGGTCACTATATGGTTGTTACAGACCGTTGGCAGCGTTTCAGTGATCTTGCCTTGAATGAGGCCACCTTGGCCATGCTTGCTACTTCTGCTGATGAGTTCCTAGTGCATGGTGTTGATGTTGAGGGCATGAGGTATGACTCTTGGCAAAATTTGTTATGAGATAATACTTCAATGTGATCTTGCATCCACAGATTCATAAATAAACTGTGATGAAGTGCAGTGGTCACAGCTTTCAAGTTCACATCAGACAAATTTTTTTTCTGTGAACAGAAACTTATTGTCATGTGAATTTGGCAGGCTTGGAATTGATGATGAGCTTGTAAGCATCCTTGGAAAGTGGTCACCGGTATGTTTGCTCTCATTGCCTCTTTGGAAAATCTTGCAAACAGTTTGTCGGGTGGATTTGTCAGGTGGATTGCTGCAAGCACTTGAAATCAAGCTCTTGTGTTGGAAAGTTACTTGGTATGAGTGTCTGGGTTGGTCAATGATCTCTGACTCACACAATCCTTATGTACTTCAGTTTCTATCTGCAGTTTATTGTTGACCATTCAAGCTTGCACAAAGCTAACCCATCCAGTCTTCTCTTAAAGTCCTCCAAAACTGTTGGACTCAAAGATGTGTTTTATTCAACAGCCAAGGTCAAAAAATCTGTTTTCCTTTCTATCCCAACTGAGACTTCATCATCACCGGATGTTTACAACTCGAATAATTGCTTTTGTGCAAATTGCTTCAGATTCCAGTGACATATGCTGGGGGAGTGAACACTCTGGCAGACCTTGAGAGAATCAAGAATGCTGGTTTTGGAGGTGTTGATTTCACTGTTGGAAGTGCTCTCGACATCTTTGGTGGTGACTTGCAATACAGGGATGTGGTCAGTTGGCACAATCAACAGCTGGTAGCAACCCAATGAACTTCAAACATGGAGAACTCTTTTGGATGTAACTTCTTGCTTATTATGAATGAGCAAACAACCCCATACTCATCATATCAAGGAAGTTGAAAATCGGTCTGAGCTTTTCAAAGAAAATTTCTACTGATCACTCCAAAGGAATTACAACTTGAGGATGTTGATGAGCCTTGCACCAGAAGGAGCAGGTTGTTGTTCTCCATAGCCACCATGTAGTTGAGTTTGCACAACAGGTTAAGCAATCAATATTTTAAGTATCAGCTGAATGGTTACCAACAGTAAGCCACTAGGGTTACACACAGTGGGGTGATTACTTGGATTCAAGTGACGGGCAGAGAACAATCTGAGACAAACAGTTCTTGATGAGGATGTGAAGACATTCTCTCCAGTTAAAAGGGAAGTGGTTGAAATTGGACCACCCTACTTTGAACTGTATCTTGGATATAAGCGCAATGCCATTAGTTGTGTAGATAACCATCAAACATCCACCTGTGACTGCACTTCAGCAACCAAAGTCCCCCCCAGAGAAGTAATGCATCTTCTGAAACTGATTCTCCTGTATACTTTGGAGAGAAAAGAAACAACGAATGTCAAAAGAGATCATGAGGAAATGAATTGCTGCCCACTATGCATAAGCAGTGCTTCTGTCTTATTGTGTGATGTTAGTCATGTTTGGAGTGAAAACATGTCATTTCAATTTGTAAAAGAATAATCTGGAAGTTAGTTTTGTGGCCATGAATGGTACAATGCAGTAACTACTATATGGAAATGTTGTAGTTCTTTTTTATCCCTGTTTATTTGTAATTGTTGTTTAAAGACTGGTCACTCCACTGCTTGAGAGCTCTTCTGGTTGTTGTTTCTTTTTACTTTTTTCAGCCTCAGTGCCTTGCTGACACACGGTTTGTACAACAACTAATCTGTTGCAGTCACATGCCCAAGTGATGTTGCATAGATTGAATGATGTGCATTGGAGTTGGCTGCAATTTTTGAGCCAAAGATGGGAGGAATTCTTAGGAAATGAATGCATGGTCTTCCACCGCCCCATGAGGGCCCGTGCCACACCAAGGTCAAACCTTCTTATGCCCCAAACAATAAGTGTTTCTGCATCCAATGGTGCAGTTAAGGGCTTCTGTTGATGGTGGATACCTTGGCCTGTCCTTTGCACCTGTCTTTTGGTCATAGAGGGATGCAGATGTAGAGTTTTAGGGACCTGGAGCCTTCCAAAGTGCTTGCTTCTTGTTGCAATGAACTGGAATCAATAGTTGACCTATTTTGAGTTCATGAAAGTTGTTGAGGTTGCAGGGTTTACAGCAAGCACTTTGTTGTGTACCAGAATCCTTAATTTTGTGCTGATCTGGGGTCTGTTGCAATCATAATTGTGAGCCCTAGATCTGGACTTTTAGGTTTTGGAGCAGGAATTGCAGAGATTTTTTGGGTGAAACGACCTGTTTATGGTGATGGTGCACAGCAGAGAAGCTTGAGGGTTAGGAAGGTTCAGGGAAAGACACATGTAAAGAGAGGAGTGAGAGAAGTGACACAATGAAATACCATTTACAAAGCTTGGTAGACTGGTCCTCATGAGACCATTGAGCAAGCCCTTGGCTATCCAGTTGAAGCAGCAGGTGGTACACCACCCTTGCTTCTGTGACAACTGTCATCAATTTGTGCAGGTTTCTTACATGTTGCTTCTGCTTGATTGTGTCATTGATTATGTCATTGAACAGAATTTGGTTTGCATGCTGCAATTCTTGCATTGCTTCTTGTGGAGGATCAATTATGGCATGTGCTTTCAACAAATTGAGGCATGCTTCTATGAATGTTTTCTTCACCTGTACCTTGACTTCTTTACATGGGTCTGATCCCTATCCAAGGCTATGCCTTTACATCTGATTGTTACTTTATTTATGCATTGTCTAGAAAATTCATTGCATAGTTCCAAGACCCTCAATCTTCACCAAATGGATCCAGTAATATGATATTGAGGACTGATTATGCAAATCAAGGCCCAATTGTTTTGGGCAACTGGGAGTTACAACACTCATAGACTCCCTTGTAGATGAGCACAGTGGCTAGAAACTTCTCAGGTGGGTTTTGGTTCATTTCTCTTGCTCTGAAAGGTTTCTCTGTCTCAGAAGAGACTAGCTTACAACTATTGCAGGGAGGAGGAACTAATCTGAGAATTTTACTGCATTGTTTCACTCAATCTGTGGACAAGGCTTACGTCAGCAGCAATAAACCGATGAAGTAGAGAGACATTGGAAGATTATGGAAGTTTATGAATTGCAATCTGACAATGCACTACAAGGATTCAACTTTGGCAGTACCACTTCTAGCTTTTCAGAAAGAATCTGAGCTGCCTAGATCACTACTGAAGATGTTAGGCTTTGGGGAAGTTGTGGCCATTAATGTCCAGTGAGAGGTTGCTCTCGTGCCACAGTATACGGATGTGCCCTCAGTTGTAAGTCTTCTACTGATATACAAGAGCTGCTTGAGAGGTGCAGATTTAAAAATCACAGGTTGCATGTGAATTGGCAAAGTTGCATCTATGGCCCTGTAACTGATGTTGAGATACAACCTCTGACTGAAGAAAGTGTGGTACAAGGAGCTTCAGTCATTTTTAAGACTCCATAAGGGTGTCATGTTGCGCATGTAGTTAGCACTTTTACAAAAAGGAAATGTTCTAAGGTATTTAAAATGAGGGTATTAGGAGCAAGCAATGGCATGCTCAAGCACATTTAGGTTGCTTGTTTCAACACTGTATTGATAGGTCGATATGGCAGACAAGGATTGCTCATTCACTCTTTTTCTTCACTGGTTATAACACTAAAATTGTGCTCAAAATCAATGGAACTTACAAATGCTTCAAATCCGTTTTAGAATATTCTATACTCAGGAGTTAAGAAAGTATATTCACAAGTGTAATGCTCTTCCAAACTCAGCAAAACCCTACATGCATCCCCCTGCTCCCCACCCCCTTTTTTTTCTCATTTCTCCATACGATTCCCAATAGTTTATTCCAGATCTCAAAATTATGCTTTTTCATGTTATGTATAAAATATATGATAACATGGACATGCAAGAGCACATGTAAAATTGTCTTTTCATAGCCATATGTAAGTGGGTAAGGGAAAGGAGTGAAAATAGTCAGGTTTGGAAAAAGTAAGTTGAAATGGCACATGTGGGTAGGAGAAAGGTGTGAAGAAGTTAGGCTTGGAAGAGGTGAGTTTAGATGGTAAGGCCGGGAAAAAATTAGTTCAGATTGCATAGACAGTTATCATGTTTTTTTCAAGATTAAATTTATTAAAAAAAAAAATCCAAATACAACACACATTAAAACTTAATACACCACTTAAACCAACCATGGTTTAAACCCTAACCCAACCATGTAGGATAAACACTGGGTTAGGGTTTTTGTATTGCAGTATATTGCATGGTCAGATGATCCTCCCCTCATCCCCAGCCAAATGGTACCAAGTTTTAGTTCTTTGTAATTTGAGGTCACACTGAACTGAACTGAACTGAACAGCTTCTTATTACCACAGGTGTAAGCTGCTGCTGATTTGGCAGGTTTACTTTCAGGCTATGGCAGCTTTGAGCTGAGAGATCTCAAAACTGCGTGAGTATCAGGGAGAGCAGGAATTGCACCTCTCTCAGTGGTAGTGATAGCCCCACAAGCATTAGCAAATTGCAGAGCCTGTCTCAATCTGGCCTCATTCTGGAGCAAGCTGAAATCCTGGACCAGCTTGCTCAAAAGGCCTGCAACAAAAGCGTCCCCTGCACCAGTGGTATCAACAGCCTGCACCTGGAGTGAGGCCACCTTACCTTTGAAGCTTGGGGTGTAGTAGCGACAGCCATCAGCCCCATAGGTGACCAACAAGAGCTTTAGATCTGGATGCCAGAGGCAATTCAGCACAGTCTCATCATCATCATCATCATTATCATCATCATGGAGAACAGCGGCAGCAGTTTGGACATGATCTGCATCAGATGCAGCAGCAGGGGTGGAGCAGCTGTAGCTAGATGTCAAGAACTTGACCTCTTCATCGCTGACTTTGATGATGTTGGCTTGTTGCCAGATGCTCATGATCCCTGCTCGTGCAGCTGCAGGAGATGACCAGAGTGGGAGACGTAGGTTAGGGTCATAGGAAAGCACCACGTTTGCTTCCTTTGCTATCTTCAAAGCCGCCAAATGGGTGGATCTGCAAGGCTCTGAAATCAGGCTGATTGATCCGTAGTGGAAGATCCCGGCACTGCTGATGAGCTCACTGTCCAATTCTCCAGGTACCTGCAGCAGTACACAATGTTAAAACACTTGTTGTTACAAGTCTTTAGACCTAGCTAGCTAGCTAGCTGCTGGAACTGCGTTACCTGATCTAGACCGGCAGCATCCAAATCTGCAAAGGATGATCTGCAAGGATCAGACATGATGATCTGCGAAGGACTGATGATTACGGCATGCATGCAAGGATCAGACATCTTGATGATGGAGATCTACAGTAGTTCTAGAGGAGATGATCTGATGATGAGTTGTTGTTGTTACCATGAGCATATCGGCAGATGGATTTCGGTAGAACATGAACTGACGCTCCCCGTCGCTGCGAAGCGAGACGAAGGCCAGAGCCGTTCGCGCCTGCGACTCGAAACGGACACCGCGTGTCTCCACCCCGTGTTTCTTCAGCACTTTAACGAGCGCGTATCCGAACTCGTCGTCCCCTATCTTGCCGATGAACGCGGCGTTGCCGCCTAGCTTGCAGATGCCCACTGCGACGTTGGCCGGGGCTCCCCCTGGCGCAGTCTTGAAGGCCGGCACGTCGCCCAATGCGAGGCCGCACACTGTTGGTACGAAGTCGACCAGCAGCTCCCCGAAACACACCACCTGATTAGTACTGGATTTTTTCTGCTTAGTTTCGTGATCCTCCGCCGCTGCCGCAGCTCCAGCAGCAACAGGCTGCATCAGATGATCACAAGCTGTCGCCGCCATATGAAAAACTCGTGTCGAAAAAACGCAGTTCGGACGTAATTCCTAGGATCACTTAATTCAGATCCCAGTACAAGAGTCTCTGCAAAAACAGACCAACAATTCACATGAGTACCATTTACAACAACAGCATACATGCATGCATGCATGCTGCTGGAAGACAACAAGCAAACGTCCCAGCAGATAGATCTTGCAAAAGATTGTTCAACAACGATCAGCAACTCTGCTCTATGCACACACACACACACACACACACACAACCATACACACACACAATACATCTCTTCTTTTTTTCGCTCCATACTTACAGCTCCGGATTGGATCCACGAGTTCCTGAAATTCTTTCCCCAGTCTGGAAGAATCTGTGGAACAAAATCGTGGAGGAATTACGAGTTCGAAATGTGCGCAACTCGCAGAGCAGATTGTTGCGACTGCCGCTCCTCTCGAGAGGAAACCGGAGAGGAGAGATAGCCTGTCAGGGGAGACCTCCATGTGCAAGGCCCTTAAAAGAGATCGGTTCTGTGCCAGGCCCTTGAAAGGATGGGGTCGGCCCTTAATCGGATGGAGATAATTCTGTTCTGGCTCTTACTATATAATATAGGTATTATATAGCCAGTGATTTGTTTTCGACCAGAAAAGTTGGGAAAATTTTAGAAAAAATCACTAATTTTATATATCAAAATTTTATTTATTTATTTTATTTTCAAAATTAATTTTAAAACAATGCTGATTCTGCGGTCTAACCTTATTATTTTGGGCATTTTGGATTGATTTCCAATACAAGCAAACCTTTTTTCTGTGTATTTCCAAGGTTTTCTGGGTTTTCAAGTCACCAAATTTCGAACAATAAAATGAAATTATTATTTTTAAAAAATTCAGATTCTATATTAAGTTTCAATTTACATAGCCAGAATAATAAATTGGTTCTTCGTTTTTTAAAAATCTTTCAAAACTTTTTTATAGCTAGATTTGGCTAAACTATCTTATGGATGATTGTCCCTTCAGCTATATCACAAAATTGAAAAGAAATAAATGTTGCTGCGGTGACATCACTTACACTTTTATTAAAAATGGCATTAGTTTCAAATAAGGTATTTTATTTTGGAGGTAAGAATTTATAGAAATTTACAGAATAAATTTAATGGATGAAAAATTTGAAGATATTTATTTGAAAAATAAGGCATTTGAGAATATAATTATTGAAATTGTTTCATTTACAAATAATTTTATTTATTTATCAGTTGTTAAATTTTATCATATTTTTGAAGGGAAAAAAGAAAAGTTGAAATTTGATGTTCATGTCTCATTTATAATTAGGTGGAAAAATTATATCCTTCAAATGCAAGGAGTAGTACCTAGCAAATACAAAAAGTGACTTCCCTAGTGTATTTGTTGGCTTTTGGGTAATACTTTATATCTCTTATGATCAACATGATCTAGTAGCAAGCTGATCTCCCAGCTAAAGTTAAGTACTTGTTTCAGATGAGCTTTGTGATATGTTTTATCTTCATGACATGCAATTGGGTCCATCTCACAGTTTTTTTTTCCTTTTCTTTTTTCTATTTTGTGACATTGAAAAGTGGGCAAATTTTTGCAAAAAAAATTAGCAAAATTAATTGAATTCACACTAGAAACCCTAAATTTTCTCCCCCAATAACTCAATTTTTTTGTTGAAAGAGTGACCAAATTTGTCAAAAGAAAAATGGCCAGTCCATCTAACTTTTGGGTTTGCAATTATTGGCTTTATGTTTGCTATTATTTTATCATGCAGATTGCAATCGATCTTTTATCTGATCTTTGCAATTTGACATCCCTTTCCATAAGCTTTCAGGTGGAGCAAGTAGAAGTATTAGGTGATGGCGATTAGGAAGACCTAGCCAATCGCGGATGGCCATGGATCCAACCAATGGCCGTTTTCTAGCATAATTAGCATTGAGGAGAGATTCTGCCACATCATTAGAAACTTTGTTGATGATTTGCAAGAATTCATGATATTCCGTATGTGCTGGTCTCATGCATTTGAAAGAGCAGTTAACCCTAAGAAGCTTAGGGCAGAGGGCGGAATCTCTCCTCCTGAGTGACAATTATAAAGATAATCAAGGCTCTTTACCTAGAGGGAGGGTAATGGGGGACCCAAAATTTGGGGATTAGTTGCTAGTTCAAAGTACAAGAATTTTGTGGTTTTACTAAGTTTGATCTCAGAAGGTTTGGATGTTTGGATCTCGCATTGATTGAAACGCACATAAGATGATTCCCCTAATAGATCATAACCACTAGTGAAATCTTGGGTGAGTAGAAATTTACATAAGCTTTGTAGTATGTGGAAGGGTCTAAGGTGTAGGAAATACCTAGTTACTAGATTTCTTGTGGGGTATGTGCCTCTCTCCTTTCATGTGCCCAGATTTTGCTATGTGATGATCAACCAATAATAATGGCCTATCGAATCAATGATCATTCAAGGGCTGATCATTTGAGATGAGGCCAACCCAACCATTTAGCCTAACCTAAAAGGGAATGATGTCATGGTTGTTTCATGTGGTGGGAACACAAATGAAGGCTTGAAAGATGTGTTTATTTAGATAATTTGCACTAATGTACCAATAGAGTAAAAATAGTTTTTGAAGTCAGTCTGAAGATGGATAGTGAGGAGTACAGATATGACATGTAGTGGCATATGATACTCATAATTATACAACTATAGAATTGCCCATTTGATTTGGATGAGTGATTCTTCACTTGACACAAAGGACTATCAACATATTATTGTCATAAAAGAATTGAATTCACATCAATCTATTTTTAATTAACTCATTGGAAATTTAAAAAAAGAGTTAGTGTATGATGGGTTATGTCACACCCTTTCCATTGACTTTTAGTTAAATTACAAGGAGTTAGATATTTACAACTTGGGTTAGTGTTATCATAAAAATGATTAATTTAGTGCAACCAATTACATACCTACTCATTAATGTAAGTCTTTTATTCATTAGATCGTCACACCAATTTTTTTAACCATTGGAAGTTTGGAGGTTTCCACCAATATTGGGTAGGTCTTAGAATGAGGTGAGAACCAGCCAAGGTTTCAAGTTGATTCTCACCTTGAATATTTCAAGGTCTCACAATGGATGATACCCTTTTGAAAACTCTTTTAGAGGGTCTTGTTGGGTTGAAAACTGTTCATTTGAAATCCTTGCATTATATATTTTTTATACCTTTTCAAGCTATTAAAAATCATTAGGGTTAGATTGTCAACAATCAATAAATTAGTGGTAGGTAGTAGGTAGGGTTAGAATATTTTATAAAAACTTAGGGTACCTTAAATAGGCGTTGTAGAACCATAACTGCCCCTAACCGTTAACCCTTAATTTTTTTTCTCCTCCCTCTTTTTATAAGGATAGTGTTTAATGTCGGTTAAGCTTAATGCTAATTTTTTTTGCTTTATTTCATTAGTGCATTGTTGAATTGTTCCTTGCTATGCTTTGTTATTGTTCATTGTTGTCATTTTGTTGCATTTTGTTGTTGTTTTGTTGCGCTTTGGTGGTGGTTGTCAATGTCTTTGTGTTATGTTCTATTCGTGTTAGTCATTGCTTTCGTGCTGTGTTTTATTAGTGTTCATCAATGTCCCCTTGTTGCGTTCTATTGGTGTTTGTTGTCATCCCCTTGTCGTGTTTTGTTGGTGCTCGTTGTCGCCCTCTTGTTACACTTTGTTGATGTTCATTATGGCCCTTTGCAATGCTCTATTTATGCTTGTCATCACCCTTTTGCTACATTCTATTGATGTTCATTGTGACCCCCTTGCTACGTTCTATTGGTGTTCATTGTCACCCCCTTACTATGTTTTCTTGGTGATTGTTGGTGCCCCCTTGTTACATTCTATTGGTGCTCATTGACGTTTGCTTGTTGTGCTCTGTTGGTACCTCTTTGACTTGTTTTACTCATTGACACTCCTTTGCTGTGTTCTGTTTGTTGTTCATTGATACCCCTTTTTTGTGCTCTATTGGTTTCTTTGGGATTCCAAATTAGTATTTCCCCCTTACATTTTTTTTGCAAGTTTGGAAGTTTAAGCTTCTTTCATAGCACATCTTCCAACATTCACAAATAACAAGGTATGTTTTTATTTTTATTTTTTGGATTTTCTTTGAACTATTGTTTCCTTTTTTTTTTTGCAATTTCAAGTTTTTGAATTGCTTATCCCTTTTTTTCTAGAATTTTTTTTTTGATTTTTTTTTTCCTTGTTTTTCCTTTTTTTGTTAGCTTCTTCAAATTTTACTAGTGTAATTTTAATTGATTATGATACTTATTCTAGTATAGAATTGTAAATAATTGATATAATGTGTGTGTTTTTTTTATGCAAGACCAGAAATATACTTGCACAAAATTCTCACATTAAAACTCTTTTCTAACATCTTTTACCTTTTACCTCAATAATCTTGTAAATCTTTTAAATTTTCGTAATTGTTTTATTTTTGTTTGTAATTGCTTAAGTTTTTTTGTTAATATTGATTCAATTGCTTGTATTTTTTATTTGATATCTTTTTGGATTTATTAGATATCGAAACTAAAACCCATAATTTTGACAAAATTTATATTTATTTTTAATTGCTTCTCCAACCTATTTAATATCTTGTAAGAAATGGAGTCAAATCAAAATCAAAATGTAATGATAATTGATGGTGAAAACAAAATTGGTTTAAATGAATGGAATATGGAATCTCAAATTATGAATGGAAGCCTTCAAATAGAACAAAACACAATAGAAACAATAATAAACCTCAATGAAAACAATAAGATGGAAAAAGAAAATTCCAAACATTGCACACTCAAAGAAAAAAATGGAAAGGATATAATAAAAATGCAATTTGTTAGGCTTTTTATTATGTAAATGGTTATAAAAAAGTTGATCCTATAGATCTTCAAGTTGTGAGATGTGCTCTTTGTTACAATAATCTTATATGCATTTGATCCAAACACTAAAAAAAGAAAAGGACTTATAACATATTTTAACATATGGTATAACAACTTTGAAAAAACATCTGGATTGTGATCATGTAACAATTATCAAAAAAATTGAATAGGGAATAAATGTTGTAGTAAAAGGTCCATTTGAAAAACAACCAATTAAAAAAAAATGAATGTTTTAAAAAGTGCAATGTTTCAGGTTTTTTTCTATCAAAGACCCTTTTAAAAAGGATGATGAACTATTTGAATTTTTTTTTGCAAACCTTGGCCTTTCAATTATGAAAAATCAATTGCTATTATAGTTTGTGGAAAGTGCTTGGTTCAAACATTTAATTTTACATCTATGTCTTCGAATTGTCTTTCCTTTTAGAAAATAATTTTCTCATGAAATATTACTTAAATTGGTGGAGAAAACAAGCTAAGCATATGTTTTGCCAAATTTGAGAGATTGTATAATATCTACAACATCGAGTTTTGATTTATGGATGTCCAAGGGGGTAGATACTTTTGCTCTTGTGATTAACTTCTTGCAATTTGATTAACAACCTTAACAAATGACTATTGGGCTATTTGAAGCAATAGAAACTATTGAACAAGCCTTGTCCACTAATTTGACAAAATTGTTTGATCAATATGGAACGAAAAAAAATAAAATTACATATGTGAAAGATGAAAAGTCAAATTTAATTACAATGTGAAGTTTTAAGTTTTCAAAGCACTTGTTTTGGCCATGTTTTTTTTAAGGCATGTTATTATGCTACAATTGATGAAAAGGTTTGCAAAAAGTTTTAATTTATTTCATCAAGTACTTGCAATTAAATTTGCATAAATATATTAATTGGCCTAAAAAGTCGAAGAAGGGCAGATATGAATGGAACAAGGCATGTTTAAATTCAAACATTTGTTTTTGAAAATTGAATACTCTAGTGAAGACAAGGTGAAATTTTGATCTTTTACAAATTATTTTTCTTCTTTTTCTTCTCTGAATTGAGTGCATGTGTTTTGAACCAATTTAATAACCATTGGTTATTGTCTGATGCATTGTAAAATGCAAATGCATGTGTTCAAAAAGTAGGGAAGAAGTTACAAATTCACCTGCCCCAGTTAATTTGATTAATGATGATTTTGGAATTGTCTTTGAATTACCTTTGTGTGCTATCAATATCAAGAAGAAGGTTTATGATGTTCTAGAATCATTCCTTTCTTTTTTTTTAAACATGAAAAAATAAAATCCTAAACATGTTATGTTTAATGCTAGACCCTAGATTTAAAAGCCTTCATCCTGTGTTTTCTTTTATTTGTTGTGAAGAAGGGATGAACATTGTTGAAGAATATAATAGATGATCATTATATCCTATGCTTTTAAAATGTTATCATTATTTACAACCAATGGCAGAATAAAATTGAATGTGCAAATGAAACAAGGGATGCAAAATTTGATCTAAATAGTTTTTAACAAATTCTAAGCACAAGTGAGCCAACCATAGAACTTGTCACCAAGGTAATGTTGGTATTTAGGCATTGTCAATTGGATTCCAAGGAAATCAAGTGCTTTCTTCAATGGTGGGCAAAATATGAATCCATGTTTCCTATTGTTGGTTTTTTGGCTTGGCAAATCTTAAGGCTTGTTGAGTCACAAATTGAAATTGAAATTGAAATGATTTTTTCTTTAGCAATAATACTTACAAAGTTGAGGAAATGTCATTTATAATTAGAAAATTTAAAGAGGTTGATATTTGTGAGCAAAAATTGGTCAAATGATTCTAGAATTGATTTTAAGCCACCTTCCAATTTGCTAGAGGTGATTGAAAAGGATTTAAATTTTGAAGGCTTAGAAAAATTTGAAGGTTCTTTTGGGTGGGATGAACTTTTGGACATATAAAATGTAAGCAGAATTTATTTGATTTTGATTTTTTTATTTTTTAAAAAATAATTAAAAAATTCAATGTTCAAAATAACAAAACTTTTGATACCCTTTGTGTAAGAACCACCTTAGGAAACCAACTGGTATGAAATGTCTAAGAACCAGGACTTTGAAACTCAGGGGATTTTTTTTAAAAAATTTTTGAAACCCTTCCTGGGTCTGGTTTTTTAAGTAAGAAAATGTTAAAATAAAGAACCAAGTCAGGTATCAGAAAAGCTTCTGAAACCTGGACCTGATGGGTCTCTAAAAAACTAAGACCCACCCAACACTGGTTCCACTTTGTGTATGTAATAGATTTCATGGGAACTTAGAAGATTTATTGTAATAAATCAGCTATACAATGCTACAACACATAGTCTGAGAGAGGATTGTATATATATACATTTATATATTTCAGGTTTGCCTTTGTGCTTTTCAACTTAAACCCATGACCCTAAACCTAATTTTTGTTGCAATCAACTCTAAGAGCTTCACTTACAAATGCCAAACTGTAGCTGTATGACACATAATTTTTGCACTCATCAATGGCTTGCATAATAACAAACTTGAGACTGGTGTTGTGCAATTATTTGAACTTATAAAGATAACCGCCTGCTCCAGATTTTCAAATTTCCCAAAATCAAGAAACTGCTGGTTCCAAGTTTGGGAGTGAGGCATTGGGAGGTCAGGTTTACAGAATCAGAGAAGCATTGGTTCTGGTTATTTCAAAAACATCAGAAAAATGGCGGTTTCCAAGAAAAACCTAGTTAACACCCTGCAGTTATAACAAAGGCAGTTATTTGACTTTTTCAATTGCTATAAGAGCCATGCTTGTATATCAGAACAACATTATCAACCCTAAGAATCACCCTGCTAACTGCAATGGGCTGTTCCTATTTCTGGTAACCACCCAACACTGGTTGACATCTAACCGTATCTCATTAATCGGTAAGAGCCACAACTATCCCTTCTTACAGACTTCATGATGAACCCTGCACCCATCACTCATTAACTGTTTTCCACCTGCAACCCTTTCTTCTACAAGAGGGGGAATTCGATAAATCGATATCATCTCTATTTGATCAACAGTAACTCCTGACACCGAAAGCAACAGCCTTGACTTCCATCTTTTGTACCTCCATTGTGAGGAGTTAGAATACTACACTCTTCACTCCCAAAGGGCCAGAGGTCTGAAGATTGAAAAATCACCTTCATGCAAACCTTGATCATTTGGTTCTGCACAGGCTTACCTAACAGGGTAATATACAGTCGAACACCAGGCTTCAATGGTGATGCCCATTGGTTCATAAGCAACTAACTATTGATGTAGGGGAGTTGAGGATTGTGGCATTGGCAAAATCCTATCAGCCAGCTCTGAGTTCAGCTTCACTGGCAATGGAGGCATTTGGCTCATAATGCCTGGCATGTTGGTCATCCTGCATCAACCAGAGAAACAACTTCCATGTCAACAAATCGTGAAACTATAAGCCACATCAGAGGAAAGGTGACTCTCCTGTCTAATCCTTAAGTCAGTCACACTGTGAAAGGAAAAGAGTGCGAGAAAAAAGACAGTTTTGGACTACCCATTCAAGATTGCAAAAATGTTGTCCCTGAACTGCACCAGCAATTTCGTATTCTCCTGCAGCTGCCACCCACACAAGGACTCAGCCCTGAGCATGTCAGCCACAGCTATACTTCTACAATTTCCTCAACCCTAATACATTACAATGGGAGGTATCCCTTTACAGGATCAAGAACCAATTTTGGTTGTTCTTGTAACTGTCACACTCAGCCACAATTGTAGATACTTATATCTATGAAATTGCAGAGAAATCTCCACAATATCAATTTGGAAGTAATATGACAATGAGTGCCATCATAACCTTATGAGAGAAACTCACAAATTGTCAAAAGAACACCTTCATCATGAATAGCAGTGACAAGCTGCCCTGATTACACCCCAAGTTCATCAGATCTCGATGGGTGGGTGTAGATAATATATAATAATCAGTCCAAACTGGGCAAAAAACTCTACAAAATCCATGTGCTGCTTTTCGTTGCACTTCTGGAAGCAACAGGGAGACTCAGTCACAACGTTGGCTCATTCACTCAAGAGACAAATTTGTAGATGCTTATGTGTAGACTACCTTGCAGGCAGCAAGATTGGCTCGAATCTGTCCAATCACTTGTACATTATGCTCAAGCAAATGACCTGTTGGTCCTCCAATAGCTGCATCAATCCCAGCTATCTCATGGTTGGTTGCAATTAGAATACAAAGAGAACTGGCCTCAAAGCTTTCACAATTCAAATGAGAAAGCATGCAACAGATGACACATGAAAACCCTTTTCCAACAAAAGTCTCTCCTTGCCTTCTAGAGGTAGGACTTTTCATCAGGACACAGAATAACTAATCCAGAATTGAAACGTACCATCTTTAGAGATTCCATCATCATTGTCTATGGGGGGTGGAGGTGGAGTGTACATAGGCATTGGCACCCTTGCTGCTACTGCTGCAACTGGTCTTGTGGGTGCTTCTACCTTGTCCTGCTACAGAAATTACATTTACAAGTTTGTTTAGAACAAAACCAAGACTTAAAAACACAATGCCACAAACTAAGCAACCTCCCCTCAGATATCTAATGTTTTGTCTACATCCACAACCTTTGACATTAACATTACATTTGTTCCTCTATACCAAAACCAATCAATCTGTATTTTACAATGATGGATCCAACTAGAAGAACAGGAGACCTTCTTGTCCTTGGTTTTCTTCAATGCATTCTGCTCTTCAACTTTTCGCCTTTTCCCATTCTCCTTCTTCTGTGCATATGACATCCCCAGTTGACAATTTACAAACCCTACCCAGGAAAAATGGTAAACAAAGCAGGTGTCCATTGGTACATATCTGGGTTCATTGACTGAAACAAGTGAAGGAGGATAGGTAAGGCTATCATGAGCACAGGAAAACACTCACTGTTATCCAAACACAGCGCAGGGCAACATCCCTCACAGTCTTCTCTGGCAGAAGTGCAGCAAGCTTGATATACTTGACAAGATTGTTTTTTTGGCCTGCATATCTGCCAACAAAACTCCTGGAGCTATGTTAGAAAGCTCGTAACTAAGTCTATTTATCGATCATGAACTCCAAGTCTTGTCTGTACTACAAAACCCTTGAAGGTGATTCCCAAGAAGGTGATTCACAACAAGACCTGCAAAGTGCTCAAGGGGCTCCTCCTGCATGCAAATGAAAGTATCTCTGTCAAGGCATTCAGAGAAAAGGCAATGAATGAGGAGGTTTACTTCAATAGGCCTTCCTCCAGACTTGATTGCTCAGTAGGGCTCCAAACAAGAGACAAGCCAACATCATGAAGGAGATGGTGAGTGCCATTGTCAGTTCCATTTGCGGTTGCTCCATTCTTCTTCACTCCTGATGATGCCCCATCACCACCACCACCGGGGGGGTTGCCATTATCAGTTCCATTTGCTGCTGCTGCTTGTTGATTCTCACTGTGATGAGGTCTGAGTGTAGAATTGCTAGGTCTTACTGCCAAATTCTGAACAGATCCTGCCATAGCTGACTGAGACATCCAAACCCCACTTTTAAAACAATCTACACAAAAAAAGAAACTCTCGCTCCAGCAAGAGTTATAAGAGCTTTTGAACCTAATAAAGTGAGCAGCATGGCTGGCTGCAGGAAACTACTCTCTTCGACTGATATTTCTACAAACTAAGAAACCGGCTTCCATTTGGGCTCCTCCGGAGCCGCTGCTTCCTATCTTACATTCCTCAGTGGCATTCTCCAATGCTAAGACTCTCAAATCACTTAGGTATTTCCTTTCATAGTTTCTAAGCCAACAACCTTAGAGTCCTCTCTTTTTCTCTTGCTCTCAATGAAAACCCTAAAATCTGTCAGTTACAAAATTCCCATTCCAGAGCAGATTGATTTGTGCCATTAGCACCAATCTTCTCCTCCTCTTCCTTCAAGCCATTCTGGCTATTTGCTTCTGAGCGAAATTTCTAACGACCCATCAGCCACGCACCTCTCCCCGACCTTCACCAAACAGAAGAAAGGAAAGAAAAAACCCCTTCAAACGCTACCAAAAACAGGCAATTTTTTTTTAAAAAATCTTGGCCACTGCAGAACAAGCTGGCGCATTTCGATCACGACGACGATTATTCTCTTGTCGTCGGTTGCTATGAAAAAGAATTGCGCAATCGAGATGGACGCCAATTTGCAAACCCTAAAAAAACCCCAACTCCTCCTCTTCTTCCTCTTCACAAGAGTTGGGAGTTCGGAGATCCACGACCTTACGTTCCCACAACCTTACGTTCCCCTGTCACAATCGTCCCCCATGAGCATCTACAATGTTCTCATCACGTTCTAGAAAACGTGTTTCAACTTTGCACCACTGTTCAAAAGTAGTTCGCGAACTTGGCTAGAAAGTGAAAAAACAAAAACAAAAGTGAAAAGGATTTTAACGGGAATTTTCACCCTACCTAAGGCCCACTTTAGACGAGGGTCCAGGGTCCAATTTCCTACGAACCAATTTGGACTGATTTGACGCAAATTGAATCCTTGAGTTGGACTGTACCTTGGTCCCTAGCATGATTCTTGGTTCTTCAAATCAGGAGCTCTCCTTTTAGCACTGTTTTTGGGTCTTAACCAATTGATTTTCCCTCCAAAACAGGTGCCATGTACGTTTAGCCTCAATTTGCGACTTTTTGGTCTTGTACCCTCATCTAAAAGCCTTGGGACCAGTTTAAAGCTTTCGACCAATAAGATTGCTTGAATTCATTGGTCCCTGGACCTTGGACCTTTGTCTAAAGTCACCCTAAGAATGGACCATGCATTTTTTCCTCAAAATGGGATCCTCAAAATTTCTCAAAATTTTTTTGGCAAGAAGAAGTCTAAGTTATGATTGTGATCTTTCTTTCTTTCTTTTCTTTCTTTTAATTTAACGTCAATACCCGGACCAGAAGTGATCATGGATCATTTTAGGGTTCCAAGACTAGTACATGGGTTTCGTGTGTGACAAACTAGGCATCATATATAGGAAAAAGGTCTATCCACAAGATCTTTCTTCTATATAAAGCATCATCATGGCAATGACACTGCATAAGCACAATGTGACATAAAAATAAAGGACAAGTTAGTGAATAACTTTCACTTGATACAAATTATTTTGACAAGCTAGAAAGTACCTTTTGAATTGTGTAAATTATTGTTTTTTTGGCATTGTTACGACACTAGTAACATGATTTTTTCAGTTTTGTGAAGGACCAAAATATACAAATGAAAAAATGCAATGATGCTTTACACGTGAAAAATTAGGTGTCATGCATGATAATCCACTAATTGTTTGATGCACAAAACAACCCCCGATCCCCTCCCCCATTGAGCTTTTAGGAACAACTAGTAAGAAGAGGTACACTTGTCTTTCCATTAACATCATCTTCACAAGTTCAAGGTGTAGTTTACATTTTCATTCTCTTAAAACATCTCCATCGATGGATTGTATCATTAAAATGGATAAGAAATAATGATACAATAATGTGAAAATTGACTAGGGCATTACATTTTTGCACATGATATTATGTTTTTATCTAGGGTGGTATCAACAAAATGATTACCTATAATTGGTCAATTACAATGATTGGTTTAGGTGTTGACATTTAAATAGTGTTTCAATAAAATATTGTCTAAACTCATGTTTATGGGTGGGGTACAAAAACATTTAATCTTTATGGTTGATGTAGTAAAATTTGATACCAACCCAATTCATCAATATGTCCTTGGCATCAAATGCCCATGATAAAAATAATTTGTAATTATTTCAAAATTAAATTACAAATCTTGATCATCTAAAGTCAAAAGCAAGGAAGTCAAATTTTTGACATTAAAAGTGGAGCTCCTCAATGTAATAAAAATATAAATAAAATATTTCTTAAGCAATGGGTCCTTATTGCTAAGGTTACCACATAGAGTAAACATAAGCATTAAATGCAATTGTTGTGCACATGCTCAAAATTTATGAATGATGAAAAGACAAACTTAAATATAATTTTTTTTTAAAAAGACAAAAACCAAAACAAAACCATATTTAAAGTTTAAAATAAGAACATGAAGTGTGCAAACAAACCTTTATTGTGATAAAATAAGAAAACATAAACATAATAGGAATAAAGCAAGGCTATGGAACAAGATTATACCTCAAACTATTGTTGAACAAACTAAAAATAATGAGGGTCCTATCTCTATTTGTACTCCTTTGGGGACCTAATTTTAAAAAGTTTCAATAGAAGTTTCCATTTGCCCATTGGCCAAAGCTTGCACACTCAACTATGTGCATTTATTTTGTTTTTTCCCTTCATTCATTAACCTAAGCTTGCACACATATGAAGGTGTGTTGAAATTAAACATTTTGAAGCATTAAAACTAGGAGCCTTCAAGATCTCAACATGGTGCAATTTTCAACACAAGGTGTCAAGTTTACACATTCAACCCATCATACTTGTGCTTTCAATAAAATTGAATTTTACATCAAAGCTAGTTTACATCTTTCAAATTGCATTTTGAACCCTCAACCTATTAAAAAAAGGTGAAAGAATCCCAAAAAGTCAACAAAGAAAAAAACACAAAGCCCAAGGTTAAAAATTTAAACATTTTTGCCATTAAGTAGTTTTTAACAATTTTTTGTGATGAAAACAATGATCTACCACTTTGTGAACCACACTTGCAAGGTTATGACCACAATCATCCTCCTTTTAAGTACTTCAAAGTGTTGTGACCTAATTTTTTTTTGAATTTCATATATGTGTTTTTAGATCTCCTCCAACATACTTACAAAGTGTTTGTGGGAAAAACTTATGATCCTTAATTGTGTTCATTAAAGACAAAGGATTGGAACCTTCTTATGGCACAAAAAGGTGTAACAAAATTTCCCTTTGTTTAATAAATGTTTTGACTTTTGAAATTGTTTGGTTTCCTTTTCTAGATTACAAGTTTTGAATCAGAAAACATATTTGTGGAAGTCAATTTGATATTAACATACGAATTTTGGAAAAGCAAAGAATAGAACATTTTCCTTTTAGTCTTTGTGACAATGGTATACCACATCAAGGGTATACCACATCCAATTCATTGTGTACAACATGGGCTAGAAAGTATGAATGGTTCAACAAATTAAAAGCAATGTGTTTAGCACAATTTAGGACCAAGGATCATATTTCAAGCTTTGTTAGGAAATATAAGTCCAAATGTAGTGAAAATAAATGACCCTAGAAGTTTCAACAATTATCTCATGTTGAACAACATAGAAGCTTAGTAATTATGACTTGAATTTGATACACACGAGAGGAAAAATGCATAGGGCTACAATCCTATGTAGACTATAAATGTTTTAAATGTGTGGAAATTTGTGTTACATTTGCCAACAAATTCATTGTTAGAATTTCCTATTGATTTTGGAAGTGTTTTAGTTTTCCATGAAAATATATAATTAAATGTGAACCTCTTGGATTTTAAGGTATATTACACACAAATAAACTTGACCAAGCATTATTCATGATCATTCTATAGTAAGAATGAAATATGGCTACTAATATGTGAATGTAATTTTCATGTGTGTATTTGTTAAGCTCTAAAATTTATCATCTAATCTAATTTGCCACATAATTCATAACCATGAAATATGGATGATCAATTACAAAAGCACTTGAAACTTTGTCATTTGGACCATATATGTTATATTGGGTACATGTTCCATCCTAATCCCTATATTTTGAACTTTCCAATATATGTTGTAAATATTAAAAGGTTTCAAATAAATTATCTTCCTTTGGTTAGTGATATGTTGGACAAAGGTTATGGGCAATGCTAAGAATTGTGTCGATGGATAATTTAAATATCACTACAATGGATAAAGTTCCAATGGAACTAGACCCATAAGTTAAAAAACAAAATTTGCATCATTTAATCATGTTTCAACATATTCCTTGTCATGTAATTATTCTGTGGTCCAAATAACATAGAATGCATAACCAAGATTTCAAACAAAAAAAAAGTGTTGCACTAGAATAAAGCCCAATGGAATATCCACCTATACACAAAAATAAAACCCTATTCATGTTTGAATCTCCTCCTTGTTATTAACTAATTAGTGTGTAGTGCATATGCATGTAAATAAAATGGGATACTAGAGAGTTTTGTTTGAACTTGGTATAATGTTTGCCAAGATGCAAATTGTCATGTAAATTTCCTTAAAATAATTGTTCTCCAAATTACACTACAATGTCTACTAGTTGAAACATATTGAAACCAATATGCATAACTTTATGAAATGACATATTAAACCAACAATAGATTAACAATGTTACAATGAGATTTATGAATTGTAACATTCAAGTTATTATTGTACATTCACTTGAATTTCCTTCAAGCATATTATAACCTTCCAAAAATAACAATAATATTGGACCTTGGTAGATGAGTTAATACCTTATTATGAACTATTGAAACTTCTTGACAACCCATGTTATCAATGGACACATCTTTTAAACATATTTGCAATCTACACAAATTATGGCCCTTAAGTGGTTTGCCTTTTGTGTGTATCGAATCCAAGTCATTGTTATTAATCCTTCTATATTGTTCATCATGAGTTAATTGTTCAAACTTTTAGGGCTACTCATTTTCATGATATTTGAAGTTGTTTTTCTTAGTAGAATTCCAAATATGATGCTTATTCCTACACCATGTTGCAAGGGTTGTGTTAGATACATTCCCTTCTATTTGTTGAATCATTTATACTTTGTAGCTCATGTTACACAATGCATTAGATGTGATACACTCCTTTGCGTCAAGGTTCATTAAAGTAGAAAACTCAAGGAAAATGATTTATTAGATTTATTTTTTCCAAAACAAATATGTTAATATCAACTTGCCCATCCATAAATTATACATTTTTAATGCAAAATTTTGTAATCTTGGAAGGAAAACTAAATAATCTCCAAAAATAAAAAAATTCACTAAAATAAAAAATCTTGTTAAACTTTATTAAACAAATGTCATAAGAATGTTCCAATCCCTTTATCTTTAATAAACACATTCATGGATCATAGATTTTTTTCACATTCTATAAGTATGATGGAAAAGATCTAAGAATTTTTTTTATGAAATTAATATGATAAAGGACATCTAAGAATAAATATATGAGATTTTATAAACATTGTTGCAACACTTTGAAGTACTTAACACAATGACAATTGCAATCATAACCTTGCAAGTATGATTCACAAAGTGATAGATCATTGTTTTCATCACAAATGGACTTCTCTTACTAAAAATTGTTTAGCTAATGACTATAAGTTATGTTCCCCATTTCGTTAACTTGCCAATGTGATTATTTTCACCCCTTTTTAATAGGTTGAGGGTTCAAGATATAGTTTGATAAATGCAAATTAATTTTGATTTAAAACTTAGTTTTACCAAAATAATTATTATATATGATGGATTGAAAGTGTGTGCAATCACACTAATAGGAGCCAAAACATGTGTAACCAATGCTTGGTTACATGTTTTTGGGTCAAAAACTATAAATTTAATGTTGCAAGTTTTTTATATGTTTACATATAATGTTTTTAACATATTATGAAAACATGTGGAACAATTCAATGATTGAATCTAGTGTATATAAAATATTCAAGAAATTCATAACACATTGTGACTTTAATTTGTTTGCTATTTTTTTCATTTTTAAATGATTTGAAATGACTTCAAAATGGCATAATCATGTACAATGATTATCCACACCTTGACATAGTAATATAGTATGTCATTAAAAAAAATTACCATTATAAAAATAATGTATTTCTAATCCATCACCTTATGTAACCAATTAGAGGTTGCTTAATCATTTTGGTAAGTAGTCCCAATACTTTCTAAGCAATCATTCAAATAGGCAACCATGATGAGTTCCGCAAATTATCTTCTTTTCACCTAAGTGCATAATCAACAACCTATATTGAAAACTCCATTGCATTGAAATCTTTGAAACGTTAGGCTTTGGGTGCTTAACTTTAGTGCCTCTAAACATTTAAAGTGCCTACCTTCAACACAACTTTAAAGGCAACCAGGTGGAAGCTTGGTAGGTGATGGTGACAAGGTAGCCAAACAATTAGAGGTCATTAAACAATGGTAGCCAAGGAGCTAGGCCTAAACATAACAAGCAATGGCAATGAAAGTAGTGAACAACTTGAAGCAATATCAAAACAACTTGTGGGAAGATTGTTGAAGTGTTAGAGCAAAATGACCATGAATGTGCGAAACTAATGATGAGCAAGTGATGGTGATGGTGAGAAAGAATGCTAAATAAGTTGCACTCTGTGATGGTAACAATAAGCAAAAGCATGAACACAAGATGAGCTAGGACTTGTAGATTAGTCATGGTTGCAATGCTCTAGGTGATGGTAGTGACAAAGACACACAAAAAGAAAATTTGAAATATACCTTAGGTAGACCACCTACACTAGTTTAGCAACCTAAGTTACAACACATAGACTACGCACCTACACTACCTACCTAGTCAAACTTTTCATCCACTTTGAGGTGGTTATGTCATTCATCCTTCAGTGGTACCAATGTAGGTGCCGGTTCACCCAAGGTAGTAGTTAGCACTTCATGGTATAAATTGTTTGTATAATCCTAGGTATTATTGTTTTAAACATTAAATTCAATATTATAATTATATGGTAGGTAAGAGGAATAGGTTCATGTGGAACATTGAATACTTGATGTTGATAACATATTGATTATGGTATGATGTATCCCCATTTGCTCCACATATGGAGAGTAATGGGTATCATAATTTGAAAGTTTAATCACATGTGGAATTAGGGGCAAAGATGGAAAACATCTCATACCTGAATCTTGGGGCATGGAGCATGGAATTTTTTGGAAAGGTGCCCAACATTGAAATAGACCTAGGTGGCCTCTAGTTGTTAGTCAATTATCAACAAAACATTGAAAAATGGAATATGTTTCATAGTATTAGGGTTTAGGGTTTCCATGTATGAAGTCTATATGCACATGTCTTGGTTCTCAAATCTAGTGATACAACTTACAAATCAAGGTAAATAGTACTATAGGAACCTCTTCCAAGAGTATGGAGGAATATTGCAACCCTTTGTCCAATTGTGAGAAGGGGGAGAACTTTGGGAAAAAACAGTATGGGATAAAAGAAAGTGAGGGGCCATTGGGGAACACCATTGAGAACATGTGGGAACACATTGGGAAAATGATGGGAACATGAACTTTTTTAATAAAAAAATACAGTAAATTTTTTTTTTCTTTTTTTTCCAATTTATCTTGACCAATAAGAAAAAATTTATCTTCAACTTTGGTTACACCATTACATACCACATGAACTGCATGACAAAGGACACTTTGTGGCCCAATTAGTGCCCTTGGCATTAGGGTGGGACAAAAATGGTGGCCAACAAATTTAAGAATAAAAATTTTGCTTAGTTAATGAAGACGTGTAACATGCACCCAAGAGGCCCATGATTTTTTTCTTTTGAAAGAAAGGGGGGTGGGGGGGGGTGTGGTTGGGTATGTGAGTTTTGTTAGTTTGAGTAGGAGGGGGGTTGTGAGTGTTGTTTTCTATTTTGAGTCATGTGTGAGTTTTTGTGTCATTGCACACTTTTGTTTTGGCTTAGTTTGCAAGGTGATTATGAGGTTCCAAAACTAGTTCTATTCTTTTCACTTTACATGGATGAGCCACATGGAGAGAACACTAGAGACAAATTTTTGTTTTGGTTTAGTTTACAAGATCATTGTGAAGGTTTCCAAAAAGAGTTTTATTCTTTTCAGTTGCATGAGTTGATCACATGGACAGAACATGAGAAACAAACTTTTGTTTCGGTTTAGTTTGCAAAGTGGTTGCAAAGGTCCAAAGAAGTTCTATTATCCTATTCTTTTCATGTACATGAGTGTGTCACATGTACAGAAAAACTAGAGGTTCTTTTCTGGCTTGTTAAATTTAATCAACCTTTTTCACATTTTTATTTTATTATTTCTTCTTCTTTGTCCTATGGAGAGACAACAGAGTCGCATGCTTAGTGCAAATAAAACTTGTCTTTTGAATGGAGATTTACAAACAGTTTCAATTTTTTCACTTAGATTATTGCCAATTAGTGAGTTATGTGGACAATTTCTATATTAAGGAAGGGTGTTGGTATGGGTTTAGGGTTCCTTTTTCTTATTCCTTTGTACATTTTCCAAATCTATGGTATGTTTATTAATAAAGTTTTGCAAGGTTTCATCAGAGGTGGGTTTTCTTTTTTTCTTTTAAAAAAAATAATTTATGGGTGATAAGCCAATCAGAGAGGTCCATTCACCAAAAGAAAAAAAGTGTGAAGGTCGTCCCCCACAAATTAATTAATATGAATCACACAATATCCATAACTTAAACTAAGAACCATTTATGACATTCTAGTTTTGCTATTGGAGATCCCAAGTAGAAAGGAGGAGATAGACCCCCTTCTATTATATGTTGATTGGAAGTAAAAAAACACCCCATATTTTGCATTTTGACATCCATGCTGATTTATATTAAGTATGAGGGTCAAATGATGTAAATAAACAATGTTCGTAGAATATGGGTCGAGCATGTAAACCTTCTGCCACGGTCAGCACTGGGATTACATCATCGGTTATGTCCAAATCCCTTGAAACCTCTAGAATGATATTAAATTCAAGGAAATTGTTAGCTTGATTGCCCAATTAAGAAAACAAAACTTGTGAAAATGTAACCAAGGTTATTTATATATACATATGTCTACATATTATTTAAGAGCAACGTAAAGTGGGTTTTTTTTTTTTTTTTTTGGTGAAATCGTGACGCTAAGGTCAATGAAACCCATTAACATTATAGCAAGCTACAAAATTGGATACTTCGACTAATCATCTGAAAATATTATTAGACTACTTTAAAACATAAAAAAACCTTTAATACTTAATCCTAAAGCTGCAAAATGAATTGTTTTTTGAAATTTTAATTATTCATTTTCTTAATGTAGTCAAGTTAAGAGGGTCTTAGCTAACCCTAGGTTACGAGTAGTCAAATTAAGAGGGTCTTGGGGGTATCTTCTTACCTATGTATGCAGCTTCAACAATTGTTGCTATCTGTATGGTTTCACACCATACATGCAAAATGCATTGGAAAAAGCTGTGTCTTTCCTTCACACCTTGCCTTGCCATAATCTGTCATCAAAGAATCAAAAAGATGCAGTAGGATTTCATGAACAAAGCCTTCAACATAAACCATTCCTAGAGCGGTTGTTGTGGAAATATGTTATTCACTTGGACTAAAAACATGTCGGATTCGTCTTGGTGTATATTGAGGATAGGTTATATACACTCACTTGTAGGGTCTTTGTAATGGATTATGGACTAGCTAACCAGTGAGAGCGCATAGGTTATGAGCCAAAACTATTCATGCTAACCTAGTGTGCTTGAGCCAATTAATGGACATCTCCATTCCTTTTGAGAATGGAGATGTCTTTTCTTTCATCCATAGAGAGAATGATTAAAATGGAAGGCATTGTGTATGGAAAGAGATTTTGTGGCATTTTACCAAACCAAAAAGCTTTTTGTGAAGAAGTCGATAGGCTATGTCGAAGGAGAAGCCCTTTGGGTTAGGATAAAACATTGCTCGTGTAACTGATACTCCAACTCGTTGACCATACAATGTGCAAATGTAATCCACCTTCTTCCAATTCCTTGAACAATACTCAACCTCCATCTCGGTGACAACATCCTTGGCTTCAAACCTTCTTACAAAATACTCCACGGACAATGACTACCACAAACAATGAATAGTTCATGGTTAAGCTAACAAAACAACTTTTCTCCACAAACTCAAATTAATTATTCAACTAGCAAATGACAACACTTCTTTCTTAAACATTTTGTTTTCTCATTGTCAAGATTGCATGCACTCATGATTTTTTTAATATATACAACTTGAAACTGAAAGGATCTACAACTATAAGAATTTAATAGGTTGGGTCAAAATCTCAAACCTCAGATATGGTGGAAGTCCCACCTGCATTGCTTTCATATCTCACACGATGTGCCTCTTGTCCTAACCTAAACCCCAAAAATGATGAAAATGCAGTAAAATGTCCAACAAAAACATGTTGTCTTGGAACACCATCCATCTTGCCCAAATAATTATTAGAATTATTATGCTTCATAACCAATTGTAGGTCTTTGCCTTTCAAAAATTGATTACCAAGATGATATTGCTTCTTCTTCTTTTTCTTTTTCAAGGCAATTATCAACATCAAATTTTCATTCAATGAAGATGTGACAATGAAGTCCTTGTTGTAGTTTGGCACCACTTCTTTTTGTGCAAAAGCCATTTTACTTTTCAACACTCCTTTACATAACTTTTTATACATTGTAATATTGTAATTACCATTGTTGATCATAGAGTTCGTTTTAGCAATAATTGTTTCTTTTGGTTTTTTTTTCTTCATAGTTAAATTCAATGAACTTGAACCTACCTCTTTGAACTGCAAGTTGTGAGTAACTTGAGCATTTCGATGGAAAAGTTGCAATTTTCGATTCATGAGATGATAGCTTGTTCCTTCATTCTTTGCATCATCAATTATAACACATCCATATGCTTCAATTTCATGTTTTAAGCCTTGCAATCTAACAGAACTTTTGCACTTTCTATTGTTGCTTTTCTTCATAAGATCATGTGTCATTGATGGAAACCTAAGCAATGGCCATTGATTATATTTTTGAATGACATGAGGAATTTGCTTAATATTTTGTGTAGATGTCAACCAGCTTGAAACAATTCTATGCCCGAATACTTTGGTTTTCATATAATCCTGAGCATTGATGTTCCATCTCTTGTGAAGAATACTAAAACTATTCATATTGTGTTTACAAAAGCTTCCAAGCATCCTTGTTTGTATGTATTGTTGCCTCAATACAAACTCAATTTGTGTCAAAGTTTGTTGTCTTGATATTAAAAGTGCTTGAAAAAACAATCCATGCAAGCCATTTCTATGGATATTTTGATGACAACAAAGTTGTAGTAAATATTTTTGTTGTTGCTTTGAATAAGAAGAAGAGCTTGGTCTCATTTTCCTTTGATCATTATTTAGAATTTCCCTCCTTTTAGGAATTTTTTTACATGTCACAAGATTGGGCGGTCCAATTCCAAATTTTGACTTGCCTTTCTTGTCTACTATACAAACATGTTGCATTTGAATGTTCACATTTTTTGGGTGTTCATTGTTGAAGGAAATGTTGTCTTCACATTTTAAATCCAAAACACAATGTGTTTCATTGTTACCAATTTCTATTGATGGTTTATTTTCAAATGATAAATTTGGTATTTTTATTATGTCCATTGCTTTGGTCAATGACAATTTTTAATCCTTCTCCTACCCCAACATGTGTTGTAGCAAAATTTGGATATGAGGATTTTGGATGTTTAATAACCCATAAAAGTCGATGAAAAATCCATGGAAGAAATTGATTGTGTTGAAGATTGTAGTAGGGAGTGTGGTTGTTGACAACATAGGGTTGAATCCCTTGTTGCCAATCCTTGATGTGGTCTACCATAGCCAAATGATGGCCATAATTCATGGAGGTTAATCCTTTTTCTAGAGCATTGGCCATCATATATCTGTACAACCACATTAAAAACAATTAAGAACACCACAGATTAGGTGCAATAAGAATTCATCAATTACATTTTTAGAATAAACACTTGATAATAAGAAAAGAACCCTAGAAAAATAATATAAACCAAAGAAATTCCTTCAACTTAGAAATTTTTTATTAATTCAATCATAATTTATAATCAAAACAACATTTTTTTATAAAGGGTTTAAGGTTTTTCTTGAGTTAACAACATGTTTTAGAATTGGTAGTCAAAAAGATAATCAAAGAAAAAACTAGTAATCTTCTCAAAAGAAAGGAAGCGAAAAAATATGGTGAAAGTTAATAAAAAGAAACCTTGGCACATTTCAAAGAAGAAAACCTCCACCACCTTTTCAAATATTCTTAGAAATGACAAATGTTTTTAAGCCACCATCATCAATCATCAACACCAAAAAAACCACATTCATAATTTACAAAGTTCATGTTCCAAATCTAAAAAAACATATAACTATGGTATTAAAACTTTACATGTGTTGTTTTGCACTAGCAATTATCATATACTAAATTGAATTGTTGATGTGAACAGTAATAATAGGGGGTGATACAAAGGGGGAAAACCAAAAAAGGTTAAAAGAATTCAAACAACCCTTAGTTGTTTCCATGATCACTCAACCGTTTTTCTTTTATAAAGAAAATGATCAATCATTTGACATGAAACGTTTCCCCTCCAAACATGAAAAGTTGGAAGTCTTGCAATTGTAACTATTGAAACTCTGTAATTACAACTAACTTCTCTTAAATGGAAAAAGTTCCATATCTCTCTAAAGTTCAATTCAATTAAATTTAGATTGGGTTTATGAGTTTTCTTTTAGTTTGAAAATCCTTCAAAGCACTAGGGTTGTTGGAAGGGATGGTTTTTAGTCATTGTTGGGGGATTATTAGAAATTGCACCAAACCCCAATTGGGTATCATGGTGGTTCTTTGGATTCGTAACTATGATTTTCAAAAAATCAAATACCCAATTTTGATATATGATCACAAATTTTCAAATAAATCAAATATCCAATATGATATATAATCACAATTATCAAAACCAAATACTCAGTTTTGATATATTATCATGATTCTCAATTCTAGTTTGATTAGCCCATCACCAACTTTTTTGAGGCATTCGGCACTCACCCAAAATAGAAACACATATGTGCTTCCCTTTGGTAGACCTTTATCTATCAACATCTTCAAGAACACATTGAACATTTGGGAAACCATTTGAGATATTGATTGGAACAACCAAAAAACAATGAAAAATGTTTCTAAGGTAAATTCCATTCATTTTGCTAATAGTTTGAAAAACATTTGGAAAATTTTCAATATAAAAATAAATAAAAAATCCCTCATATGAAGGGAGATTGCCTAAGAAAATGATCACGGTGTGAAAAATAAAATACAAATTTTTCATGCTTTCAGAATTGTGGTGATCCTCAAACTAAAACTTAACTCTTTCTTTTTTAATGTTAGTGAAAATATTTTTTTTGATTGTTACAATTTTTCCACTTGTGTTTTTAAAAGTTTGTTTATTTTCGTGGAGTAGGTTATACGTGCTTGTTTATTCTTGATGTGTGCTTATGATTGATCATTGATCAAAATATTGTATACCCAGCTTGGTTTATGGAATCATTAATTAATTTTGAAGATTTCATGTCAAAAAAATATTCTTGAATATTTTTAAATATTTTCTATTTTCTTTCGAAAAAGGAATTTTCTTTGAAAAAAATACTTTATGAAGATTTGTAGATTTCTACATATAGTATAACCTTTAATGGGAATGGTTGACCTTTAATAATCATAATGTCCACAATGGACCTTGATAAAACTTATTAAATCATCATCGTGGGTTTTCAACTTTTAAAGTGGGAAGGTGACTTGTCATATGGTCATTTAGATTATTTATTTGAAGGATTTTGATTTGATTGTTATTTATTTTAGGCCAATCATTCTACTTGATGGGAGTTTGGGTTGAATAATCTGAAAATAAAATAAAATAAGTATTTCCATTGGTCAACAAAACAAAATTACTTGCCAAGTATATATAGTTCCAAAAGTTGGAACCAATGTTGTGTGTATAACTGTAAATGGGTGTGTAAAACAGTGTAAGTGTAAATGAGGTTTAAAGCACTTACACAACTATGTATAAAATAAATTGGTTGTGTAAGTGGAAAAGGGGCAACTTTAGGATCTAGCTCTTTGTAGGATTTTTGAGGTCATGTGTAGTGCATTGCCCACCATAATCATTGTGATTGCAAGCTTAGGAACTTGCTTTGTTTACAAGTTTCGCATTTTCTATTTAAACTTTGATTGTACACTTAGATAACATAAAACAACATAAATGTTGAAGTAAATTAAAGTCTAAGTATAGAATAATTCAAAAAATTATAAATGTTTAAAATGAAAAATAGTGCAAAAAAAATGTAAGTGTAAAAAAAATGTAGAACAATATAAGTGTAAGACTTGTAAATGTTTTACACTTACACTCACATAGTTTTACTAGAGCTAAAATTTATTTACATTATTTTACACTTACATTTATATGTCATTTCCTATACATTTACACTTGCACTTACACTTTTCTGAACAAACTTTATACACTTACATGACATTTAAAAAATATTGCCAAATTTATTTACACTTACACATTGTGTAAATTTAAAATCATTTACACACACAACATTAGTTGGAAACTTCAAACTACACACATTCACACTATGCTATTGTATTTCTAGTAGTTCCATCACACATTTCAAAATGATCTCCTCTCTCCAAATCCTTCCTCCTTTTAGGTAATTAACAATTATGGAGATATTAAATGACAACTACTTGAGGCTTAGATCCTATTTTCTTTCTTCCTTAGACTTATTTTCTAATTACTATAACATTTTTTCCTTGATAATAGGGGGTTAGGTAAGCAAATACAACCTTACTTAGATAAATCTTGTAATTACCTACTACAACAATAACTACTATAACCCATTTTTTACCCTTAATAATCAATTTTTACTCCAAGTCTTGGCATGAATACAACCATCAATGTGTACTCATGGGATGTGGAGGACAATCCTTTCATGTAGGCAACCTAAATTGTGGGTAATTCACAAAATTTGAAAGATCTTTTCTTGTTTTAGGAATAAACCTATTTGTTAAAATTCAATTTTGATGCACAACCAATTGGACATGCCATCAATGTCATCCATATCCCTAGAAAGGGATACTTTTTTTAAATTTACAAAATAGTGAATAAAAAATATAAGGTCTCATATATTGATTACTACATTAAAATTATAATTTAATTAAATTCATAATAGAGTTATGTTTAAACTGAAGACCAAAATATAATTAGTTTAAGGTATATGTTAATTCATGGTCTTATTAAGAATATATAAATATAAAATCTGTATTTTTAATTAATCAATTGTTAGTAGGTTCAATTAGTAAATTATGAGATTTTAACTCATGAACTTTTATATGTTTTCCATTTGTCTATTAAATTTTGCATCCTTTGCTTATTATCAATGGAAGCCTTGTTTGATTATTGATTATTTCCTTAGAAAACAAGTTTGTTCAACATTGTCCTAGGATAATAACTTTACTAAATGATTCATGTGCCTCCTTTCATTTCCATCTATCATTCATTAAATAAATATGATTTATTGTTTAGTTTGGTGAATCATTGATTATTAAAATCATATATCTTTGTGAACTATTTCATAAGGTCTACAAAACAATGGTATTGGGTCACAAAGAATCATGAACATCAACATGATGTGCAAAGGTAAAACATCATAATAAATCTACTAAACCCATCATATACAATGTGTTAAAAGTACTTAATTTGCGATTTACTATGATCATGTGAAGTGTTAAACATGTTATAAATTGCAAGAACATAGGAATTGTTATCAAGTCTACTAAAGCTTTTTGCTTCAAACTAATATTCTACCATCACATTATTCTAACAAGTGAAAGCATGAATAGGGGGACAATTTGAATTATCACATTTTATATTTCTTTGGATTACGTACAAACGTAAAATTTAAAGCCGTATACAAAATTAACATTGTCAATTTTTTAATTATTTAGGTTATTATAGACTTTAATGGGAATCATCACAAAATTTTTGGATGAATTCTAAGAAGATTATAGACTCATGCAATAGACTTTTGAAATGACAACATTATGTTGTCACACAGAAAAAATGAAAAATGTGGACTCAAAAAATATGTCAAAGTAGGGTCAAAATAAAAAATAAAAAATGAAACATCTTCAAATGAAGAATTTATTATTGAAGTGCATTTAACCTTTTCTAATATGTATATTTTTAATTTTTAAAATTTTAAATGGTGTGATTGTTGTAAATTTTTATCGTTGATAGTCCATTTCACATTAAATTTTTTAATGTTTTGCATAGATTTTTTTTACCAATCACATGTTTAGGGATATTCATAGGTTGGCTTATTAATATTTATGATTAGAATCATAAGGAATAAGTATAGGATTTATGGTTTGATAATTGTTAAAACTTCAAAAAGAATTGTTAGTGTTAAATTATGGATTCTCAAATGCCATTTTTGAGCCAACTAACTATGCTTTCACCTTCACAATGTGCTCCAAGCTTGACCATCATGTTTGGATTTTTAAGTCTTGAGTTTTTGTGGTGATGCCATTTTTTAATGCATCATGTGCTTGCAATGTTGATGGCAATGATGTTCTTTACTGTGATAATTTTTTGTAAAATATTTATTTAGCTCATGGAAGAGCTAACAACAGAATGAAAAGGATTTGAATTTTTCCTTTTGCAAAGATGTTTTTAAAATCACAAATTGCAACTTATAAGTTTGCATGGTTGTTGTAGGCTATTATTTATTTTGAAAATAGGAGTTGAAAACATAAGCATGTTGGGGTGAGGCACTCATGGTTGTTTGGCAAGAATATACCTCTAGACATCAACCACTATCCCATAGCCATGTTTGCTCCACTTACACGATTCATGTTGCAGAAAATACAATAACAAAACCAACACGATCATTAATCCTACTACGTCACACATCGACATTTGAATGTCCAATTGGTAGCAATTTCTATTGCTTACGAACAATAGTTGTTATCATAAGTCATGAATTTTTCCCACTTCTTAAAATTGCATCACATCCATGGGTAATAATCATGTGCAAATTAACAAGAGCAATAATCATTGATAGATGAAGAATGACATTATGGATACACATGATGAAAAAAAGAAAGTGTAATGAAAACTTGTGAAATGAGGCAATAGGAATATAAATAGTTTTGCATTTAACTCAAAAAAGTAAGGTAGTTGAAGGAAACTTCATCTGCTATGGATTTAGTTTAAAATTAGGTTAAGTTACATTGAAAATGTTTGGAGTATTTATACAACATTTTAAAAATATATTATGTGAATATGTGAAAAAATTGGAAATGAATTTAATGAATAGAAAGTCCCCAAAATCACTTGTAAAACATTATAATCATTGTTTTAAAACAATTATAAAATATATTTAAAATATATTTACAAAGATATGAAAATCACATATTTTTGGAAGATATTTGGTATCAAGTTTAATATAAAAATATGTAAAAATATATCATTTTTTTTAAAAATTCCAAAAATTCCAATATTTAAAAAAAAAATCCTAAGCATAAAATAATCGACAATTGGTAGTAGGCCATTTTATTATATTTGAACCTTTCCTATTCTTTATTTAAGATTCTTGTTTTTCTTCTATTTCTAATTTGAGTTATTCCATATAATGAAGTGACATGCACACCCCACAACTAGAATGCATTCTAGATTTTTGATCTAGCTTCCATATTTTCCATTGTGCATGTCAATTTTTTGTCATTTTAATTGCCATTTTTTTTCCATACTTTTCCTTCACCTTATAGATCATCATTTAGGATCGTCATTGTTTGACGCTTTGCACATCACACAGTCCTTAGGCTCACCAAATGACAATCGAAATGAATCACTTGGACCTTGCTAGCTTAGTTGGTTTGGCCTTGGCTAGGTGAATTCAATTGGAATTGCGTTCTTGTTTCCTCAATCCTATGAATCATTATATCTACCAAAAAATAATTGCTTGAAATGTTTATGCATGAGATTGATGAATTTGACTTCTTGTGTGATCATATCGATGTTTATTCAACCTATGGGATCTAATTGGTATAGGTGTAAAAGGTTATAGATTTTTCAATAAATGATTTCAATAGAAAATTAAAAATGATTTTGCTTGTTGTGTACACTCAAATTCCTTTTGATCAACACATCTTTTCTAAATTTTCATCACTTTCAATGTTTGCTTCATTGTGTTGTAATTATGTGTCTAGAAACAATAAGAAAAACTAAGATTCTCTTATGAGGTTCAATACAGGCTATGTGTTCTTTTGATGAAGGAACAAGCAATGTTGCTAGACATAAAATGGTCAACTTGCATGTCCAAAATTGGTCCCTTAATGTACCCAAAATGCACATGTTGTTCCACCTAATATGATTGTGTAATAATCACATTCCAACATTCATCAACTCATTCGTGTCCAATTGATGGTTCAAATTTAATTGCATGGTTGTTTAGAGTGTTAAAATTGGTGAAATTCATTTTAAAACACATTTAAATGCATTGGTTTCAAATGTGATTTTGATTTTTAAAATGTGTCTTTAACAAAATTATCTATTTTTATGTTATTCAAAGCATGAATGCATAATATAAATGATATAAATCAAAATATAATTTTAAAAATAATTATATCTAACATGTAACTATAAATTAAATATGAAAAATACAAATGTTAAGAAAATAAACTAGCTAAGGAATGTCACGTGTCAAATGTCGTCCTTGGAAAGGACTTTGACAGTGGCACCCTATCTCCTTTTAGTGCGTTTGCAACTTGACAATAATAAATGTGGTTGGGATTCACCCTTTTTAGGTTAATTTAATTACATACCCATACATCATTCAATGAACATCCATTTTCAACACAACAATGGGTGGCCAATAAAAGGCATTGTCCATTTTAGGCATAGGTCAATAGGAGTCAAAAAGAAAATTTCCTTCCTCTACTCTTGGAGGGAAATATTGCTTTATGGAGACTGGCCTTTTTATTGTTAATAAAATTGGCAAGGTCTTTATGTACTTACCAATAATTGCCCACGCATTTTACTATTCACAAAGTCTTTAATGGATAATAGAGATATCCTTAAAGTCAGGAGAAAACAGCACAAGTACCCGGAGTTTGGTCATACATAGGGTGAGATTAAAAAAAAACCTGCCAAAAAAGTACATTAGAATTTAAGAGGGGATGAAACTCTGAAAACCATCAATTTTGATGGTTCCTCAGTTTCACCCTGTCTTTTTTTTTTCCTAAGCACCTTCACTACTGCTACATAGATTTTCACTGTACGTGCCTGTGCAGCTATTATAATTCCTTTCGAGCCAGCCTTGTGCAGTAAATGTTGAGATTCAACAATTCGTACTGAGTTTTCAGCATTTCATACTGAAATTCAATAAAACTAGTGTGAACCTGGTGCATAATGCACCTGTCGAGCTTCCCCC
>Ga0116227_10001899_pt1 | contig 47573 bp, 30 predicted proteins | sample S1TSphgellanicum_FD_89693 | JGI IMG/M metagenome (GOLD analysis project Ga0116227, IMG submission 89693) | Host-associated microbial communities from peat moss isolated from Minnesota, USA - S1T2_Fb - Sphagnum magellanicum MG | ecosystem: Host-associated > Plants > Peat moss > Unclassified... | reverse complement strand
TGGTCAGCAGCAAAAAGAAATGGACTGTCATGAACCCCATCCGGCGCCAAATGAAAAAACGCAACCCATCCAGTGGACAGAACGGCCAATTGGTGCATTGGTGGCTGTTAATTCACTCTGGCCAAAAAAACAAGCCATCAAACATTACAAAGGCCCAAATATCGAAATCTTCTTTCTATGTTGCTATTAGAGTTCAAAGATGATTTATAGAACTTCCCATGCCACTCCTATAACATTTTAAGTCATTTAAAATGAATAAAAAAAGAGAAAGTTATGAGGTTTGAAAGTAGAGGCAGTTTGAAGAGAAGAAAATAAATAAATAAGTTCATTTTGTAAGTTGAAAAGCTTTTTTTTTCCTTGTTATTTTTTCATTATTCCTTTTCATTTGCACTTCAAAGATGATTTCTAGAGCTTGAGGTAGCGTTCTCATAACATTTTAAATCATTCAAAATAAAGCACATATTATGAAGATTTAAATAAATGTTTGGTCATAGACAGGGGATCGGTGATGGGCCAGTTTACCCTACCACCTAAAAAAAAACTTGAAAAACGGAAAATTAAAGAAAAGACACACCTAACTTGTATAAAACAAGTTTTGGAGGTGATTCTGGTTCTAGCTGGAGGCCGGGTCTCAATTTCAGTTCTGGTTTCGGTTTTTGGCCAATTGCAGGTTCCAATTAAAGGTTCTGAATTGATTTTCCCCGTATTAAGAACCGGCGGTTCGGTTTCGCCACAGCCTAGCTGGGACCACAACCGGAGTCAGGCAAACCTAGGTGATTTACACACCGGAATCGGGTCTTTGAAAGTTTTTGAGAACCGTGGTTATGAATCTCAATAACCGCTTCGGTGACCACCAGGTGCCGTTCCGAGGACTGATGACCGTCCCACGCGGAGTCAAGAGCCGGGGACGGTATTTGTAACCTCCGGGTGTCTGTTCCGGTTTCTAATAACCGCCACAATGCTGGTCAAACGCTGCGAGACAGTCTCTTGTTGCGCAAGGAAGGAGGATGCACAGTTGTCGTCGTCTCTCTCGCACACAGCATCATCCCCTCCCCATCCCTCCCATCTCATCCCCTCTCTTCTGTTCTTGCTGCTCGTTGCATGCCCAATGCTCTGCTCTCTTCGCTGCACATTTTCTTCACATTTCCTAGTTCTATCCCGGTATCCGTGGCTCTCTCCCTGTGCGCGTCCGTATATGTGGTTGCTATCTGGTTTCTGTTTTTTTTTCGTATGCAAACAGAAATAGTTTTTTTTTGGAAACCCTTCTCTTTTCCTTCCGATCCGCCTCCCTTTTTTCTTTGGGTTCTTCCTCTCTGTCTTCATCAGGGTTGTCTCTCCCCCTCCTCTCTATCTCTCTCCTCCCGTCGTCTCTCCCGTCGTTTCGTGTTGTTGGTGTTGTGTTTGTCTTCCCTGTTGTGTGAACCCGTGTACACATTTGTGTGAAGAAGTGGTAAGAAGAAGGTACTGGAAATCTTTAGTTCCTGTAAATCCTCTGGTTTGCAAATCCGGTTCTTTTGTTTTTTGGTGCTCGCTTCTTTCTAGTGTTTTGTCGTTCTCGTACTTTCATGCAATTACGAATCACTTGTTGCGCTTTCCTCAATAATCTTTGATCAAAACACGAACAAAAACCTGATTTGTTTCTTGCGTTGTTTTCTGTTCTCCTTCCCTTTCTGTTTTGGTTTTTGAGACGAAGGAACACATCGTATCGCTCGCTCTTTGAGTCTGTCCCCCAATCGTTCAAAACCCTCGAGACTTCGTCAGTCTGCCTATCGGTTCCTGCTCGTCGTTTTCAGCAGTACTAGCTGAGATTTTTACGGACGTTTGCAACAAACCCTGTGGATTTTTCGAATCGGAGAATTTGACGGTGATTCCTTCAGTGTTTATTTGCAACTCTAGGGTTTGTTATTCCATTAGTAAAGCTCTCTCTATCTCTCTCGTCGTCTTGTGTTTGTTTGTTTGTTGTTTGTTCTCATCCCTTGTTTTTCTTTCTTGATGCAAAAAAAAGAAAAAAAAAGAAACAAATCCTGTTTTTGTTTGTGGCTTTTTGCAAGACCTCCCTGTCTCTTGTTGATCTAGGTCGCGGCTGTAAGTGCAGCAATCGCAAAGAGGTTGATGCAGTAGTAATCATCGCCAGGAGGTTGGCTCTTAACAACACGAGCTTTTGTCATGTTCCATCATGTTCTGAGCCATCATCGCCACAGTTCTTTCTAGTTAGGGTTTGTCCCTCTCCTAGGGTTTCTCTTCCATTTTCGTTCTAAATTATCTGCTGCTATTCGCTCTGATTTCCTCTGCTGTATTTGTCTGTAAAACCATTTTGTTGTTCACCAGGCTCTTTGTTCTGTCTTTGAGGTTCCAGTTCTCTCTTGTGGGATCATTGGGCACGAAAGGAGGAAATAAAAGAAAAGAACAAACCTTGTCATTTCGTGTAGAGCATAGATATCGGTGCCTACTTGACTGTGACTGTGAAAGTTTCTTTTGTGGCCACCACTTTCTTGGATCTTGTTGCTTCGAGCACAATGTCAGTATTGGTGGAGAACAGAGGCAGTTGGGCATTGGCAGATTACTGGAGGCCATCGATCGAGGAAGCAAATCTGCTGGGAGGGTGGAGAGAGGAGAAGGCGACTCAACTGTGGAATGGTGGAACTACGACAACTATGATAGCTGGTGAAAGGAGAGAGGATGGAGAATTCGAGAGGATTTTAGGATTAGATGAATCGGGGGAGAACAGAAACGAGTCCTACGGGGGTGAAAGTACAAGTGGCACATCACAAGAAGGTGGCCCTCCTGCTGATGGGCTTCTCTATGCGCTCCCATATGTGGGTCTTCAAGAGCTTCTCGCTCTGGAGATGGTTAGCAAATCGCTGCATGATGCAGTACGAGGTGATGTCTTGTTGTGGCAGAGATTGCATGTGGAAGCTCCCTTGAACAAAATGCTCACAAACGAAGCTCTCATACGGCTTGCAAAGCGGGCAGACGGTCGCCTCCAATCTCTCAGTTTGGTTGGGTGCTTAAGAATATCAGATGAGGCCATCGAGCAAGTGCTTGCATCCAATCCAATGCTTTTGAAGGTATGTTTGGAGCTCCTCCAGTTTTCTCTTTATGTAGTAGGTAAAGATTGATCACTGGCTCTGACATATTGTCTTTTCCTCATCTTGTCATTGAGGGCTCTGTTTGTTACTCTTCTGTCCATTTTGCTGCTGCTCATGGAGGTAAATTTCTGCTATGTTTGCAGCTTAGCCTCCCTGGATGCACCAGGATAAGTGCAGAGGTGATTTTGAAAGTGGTGAAAGCGCAGACAGATTGTCGCATGGTTGGGATGCCTGCTTTAAAGCAACTTCGAATCCGTGGGCTCTATGGTGTCACCAGAGAGATTCTGGATGCTTTGCAGGCAATGCTACAACCTGAAGGTGCAGTGCAACTGCAACCGGCAAAGACCTGGAAACCACAGTATTACAAAAGTGGCCACCAGTCTTTTGCTTGTGATGAGGATAAACTTATTGATGTTGAAGCCTGTCCTAAGTGTGGGAATGCGCGGGTGGTGTATGACTGCACTCGGGACAGATGTCAACCAAAGCAGGGCATGACACTCCAGCAGTGTCGGGGCTGCTTCCTGTGTATAGCAAGATGTGAAGAGTGTGGAACTTGCATAAATGACTCTGAGTTTGAGGAAACTTTTTGTCTTGACTTTGTGTGTTCAGCTTGCTGGTTGCGCCTCCCTAAATGCCTGAAGTGCAACCGCCCTGGGTGTGGACGGCATGCAAGCCACTTGACAGGCCCTCAAAGCAGCCTCATCTGTGGTGATTGCCAAGGTGTATTGCCTGGTGATGCAGGCCCAGAGTTTGACATCCATTTGTAATGATTCACTTGTTGATGGGTTGGGCTTATGGACAATCAAATTGAGCCTCCAGAGCCTGTTAGTAGTACCGGATAAGTTTGTGACTGCGAGCAGCAATCCTGCTCTTGTAACAAGTTGCAATTTTCATGTGTAGGGGACCGGGTTGAGAGGTATTCTTATCTACTGTAGAGATATAGACCACTTCTCTTTTTTTGTTGACCATATACATTGCAGAAAAGGTAGGCTCTTGATTGAGATCCACACCAGCTATAGAAGGTGGGGGCGTCATTGGCTTTAGACCCAGTGGCTATTTGTTTGGGCAAAGATTTTGGAGGATTTCTGGGAAATGTCGGATATCCTGAGTCATATACATTCGAGAAAAATAAAAGAAACTGGTAGTTTAGGAAAGACAGGTGTCTTTGTTGTGCATTGTTGTGTTGTGTCCAAGTTCTTGGAACTCATTACAGCATTTAGGTCACTGCAGTACCAGTTGTGATCCTAATCTTTCTTTCCTTAACTTTGATGGGTGTAACTCTTGCTGATATCATTTGATTAGCATTTTGATGCAGGTTTTGACTGCTTTTCTAGATGGCCATCTTGACTGTGGAGCAGAAATTTGCTTTGCTTCACTCTTGTGATGCCTGTCAGAGGTTTATTCATTCTTCTAACTCTAGTAATCAGAATGTACTTCTATAAGGGAAATCCCGGCAAGTTTTGTGTGTTGCTTGAAGTGAATGGCCATAGTTATTTGGACTTGGTTTGTGGATTTAGATCCATCTGGCGAATTGCTGAATACAACTACTACATGCAGTTGTGCTACATGAAAGTACTAATAGTGTCCACAACTCTGTGCTAAGTGTTTTGCGGTGCAGCTTCGATATCCTTTTAAACCTCTCCCTGAAACCCTCATACCCTTCCTCTCTATGTGCCTTCTATATATCTACTAGTGTTGGTCACTTATCATAAACAGGAACTGATCCCTGATAACCTCACGCGGGTACCAGGGCAGTTCTTAGGGCTCATAACTGTGCTCTGGAAAAATCAAGGAACTGTTACTGATATATAACCATGGTTCTCAAAAGATTTGCAAAAGACCTAACACTGCTCTCACAAACCTACACTGTCCCCAACCACCCCCCTTGGCAGAAAATGGAGTGGGTGTACAGATACCCGTCCCTGACATGTCACCATAAAACAGATACCCATCTCTGGCTTGTCATGATACAAACAAATAATCTGAAAAGGATCATTTGAAAACTGCAGTTGCACTTTCATAATAATAAAAGACGATACACAAGATTTGAAGAGGGTCAGAATTAGGTCTAAAGCATTGATGAGTTCAATACAAAAATTTGCTGAAGCTTTTAAAGAGTCTGAACAATCCTTTTGCTTTTTCTTAACTCCAAAACAATTTAATTACATTTTTTTCAACAACAGAAGCAAGTTGAATTTGGAAGTGTGAGAAGTGAGAACAGTTTTAAAAAAAAACCAAAGACTTTTGAGACCCATGTTGGTGTTCATTACTGCAGTTTAAACCCTATTTATTGTCTCTCCTGCCATCTCTGATGAGTAAAAGACTATATTGGTACCATGACATAATTTCTTGGACAAGTTCTATTAATTCCATTAATGAGACTCACATAAAGTGTTAGCTGCCCTTTTCATCTCCTCTGTGGATGTTCACCAAACCGATCTGAGCAGCATTTTTAGGACTCTTGGCAACTAAATGCCAACATAAATGCCAACATAAATTGTGGTGTGATACACTTGGTTTCCAGAAACCAAGGTGGTTAGTTGGTTGCTACCCTAGAATCTAGGCTGGTTAAGCACTAATTAAATGTCTTTGGATTTGCCAGAAATTCTGAAAAATACCTACCTGCCATGCCAAAAATCTGAAAGAAACTCTGAGCACACTAGCTTCATTATTTAGTATAACGCCTAATTGTAGAATATTATTATTTTTACTGCCAAAAGTAAACGACAAAAAAATACTAATTATTAGGCACTCTGCTTCCCAACCGGTCCAGGTAACTAGGGTAATATTCCAGCATGGAGCTCCCTAGCAGATGAGTGAACAAGCACCCACAATGGTATGATGGTAGAAACCAGAATTTTTTTGGCTTGCTTCTAAACATTTTAAATTTGACGTCTGTAGACTAAATTAGGGTTTCAAAGTCCAAATAACATTTCCTGAGGTAAATAGAGCCTTTAACTGGCCTCACTCAAGAAGGTGAAGGTAACAGTGTAGGTGCAGGTTCAGGGCCTAGATAAGGGGCTGGGTACTGCTGATTCTGGCTCCCGGCAAGTCCTTGGGTGCCTGTTATGGATGCTAGAATAGGCAGTTGACAACCTGTTATTCAATGTTGAAGGCAGGGGGACTACTGAGAGAACTCATGGGTGCATTGCAGAATTGGCCCACTACAGAATCAGCACCTAGGGCCGATTTGGCCACCAAATCACACTGCACAGGAGTAGCCTAAATAGTCCCCTGACTTAGACACAATGGCTTTTTGGCCTTCATATCAAGTTCAAACAAAATCATGAAAAATGATGGAACTATGTAACATGGTTAGGTAATTCGACTGCAAAATGAATTTAATAAAACAGAAAGTAGAGTACATAGTACAGAAATGAATTAGATTAAAAAAAAGGAGCTTAGATAGTAGGTTTAGTTGTCCAACTTTTTTGCACATTGGTTCCATGTTCAAGTGAAAACTTCCCAATCGGGCAGAGCCAACAAAAGGAAAAAAATCATATATTTTCATATATTGCACACCTTTAGAGTTGTATGTCATAGATTTAAACTTTTTTACCACTGGTTTTAGGAAATTTGGGGTGAGAGTTTGACCTTCCAAACAAGAGGGATTTGGGTTTGGGTTGAGAAGGTGAACGACATGACACTTGCAAATGTATAAGAGGTGTATGAGAAAGCCTTTTTTTGTTGTGATTCAAATCTGGTTGGTAGGTGCAGGCATTAAACTTGGGTCTGCAACAGAGAAGTGAGCAAGCACAGTTGAGAGAAAAAGTACATCAGGATTGTGTTCATCTTCATTGATGCAAGTTGTCAGAAAATGCAGAACCCTTAAGTTAACATGACACAAAATAGATCTAAATTCACATGACCCATGTATGTACAGGTATTTGCAACACAAATATATATAAGTTTACATGACCCAAGTATGTATAAGTTTTCACAACACAAATCTATATATGCTTGCATGACCCAAGTGTATATACATTTACACAACAAAAATATATGAGTTTACATTCCACAAGTATATAGTTTTACATGATACACGCACACAAAACACAAGTACATATTAAACAATCCTAAACCCTAAACCCTCATTCCTGAACTCAATTGAAACAAGCAGACACCAAAAGACTTCACCATGGTGATGAAATGAACTGTCTGTGAACTGGGTTTCCAACATTAAAATCACAACAATCACTGTTCATTTTTTGTTCAGGCTAGCCTCTCAAACATCGGTCTCTGTGAAGCTTGTGATCAAACAGGGCTGTAAATGTAATGGGAAAATTTTGCTAATCAGCAAGAAAATTGGGGAAATTGCTTCTGAAGATTAAGGAAACATCTGAAATAGGTTGTCACTGTCATCCTTAACAACTGAAGTCTTCATGTGCAAAGATGAACAGACCGACTAACCCTCTGGAACAATGCCCTCCTTAGGAGAAATTTCTCATACAGTCCCAGTACTCCCAGTTTCAAACTGCAAAACCCAACTAGTAATTTTGCCAAAAACCAAATGCTGCATGACCCAGAAAATTTATTTTCACAAAGGATCCTGTTCCCAGCATGAAATCATCATCAAATCTGAAGTTCACAAAGGGTCCTTTTTGCAGCATGAAATCATCATTTCATACCCTCATTGACAATAGTAGAGTCTATTTAGGTACCTCCTAGAGAGCCCAAGATGCATGCCAAATGAACTGCACCACATGAAGAATGCCATATGAAGCTCACCACATAAATTGCACACATGGAACTACACCACTAGAAGAATGCCATATGAAGAATGAATGCTACATTTTTCCCAGATGAAATCAGACTTGCAGAGTAAATTCACTGAACAAATTGATTTGGCATGTGCTCTCCTGAAAGGGGAAATGTTAGCTAACAATGTATGCCGGAACTGAGACAGATTCAGACAGACCCATCTCAAAGGATGCACTTTCCACAACTGTACTATGAAAAGCTAATTAGACAATCCATCCACTGAGATGGCATGTCCTTGATTAAGTAAAATGGAACCCACACATGCCAAACACCAAAAAGCACAATTTCAGTCACAAAACCTGCTCCTTTTTTCTCTCACAGATTAACTGGTTGAAAAGACTTTTCTAGTACCACTTGCTGCTTCCTCTGTCATCATCATAATCATCACATCTTGTAGTTTTGGGTAATGCAGAGGAGGTGCAACACATATTCCACAAACCAAAAAACCACAGTTTCAGTCACAAAAACATCACATTTTGGTCTAAGAAATTCTTCTTCTCACAGATTTAGCTGATTCTTGTGCAACTGAGAGGAAGCTTTTCTTATGTTACTGCAGCTTCCTCTATGTATTCTTCTTCATCCTGCAGTTTTGGGCAATGCAGAGGAGTTGCTCCACAAACACAAGAAACCACAATTTCAGTCATAAAATACATCACAATTTTAGTCTAGGAAATCTGCACCATTTTTTCTGTCAAAGATTGAGCAGGTTGAGTTTTTCCTTCTATCCCTGCTGCTTCATCTACATCTTTCTTCTTCCTCATCTTGTGATTTTTGGCAATGTAGAGGAGGTGCAGCACATACATACTCCACAAAACAAAACACCAAAATTTCTTTCAGACACAAAATCTGCAACCTTTTCTCTCTCTCCCTCTCTCTCACAGATTGAGCTGGTTGAGGAGTTTTGCATGATGTGTCACTGCTGCTGCTGCCGCAGCTGCTTCTTCTCCTTCTTGTTTGTCTTCTTCTTCATCTTGCAGTTTCTGGGGAGGGGGAGGAGGAGGAGGTGCAGCACATACTGTCACAGCTGGTCGTAGTCGTACAGGCATGGCTGCTGTTTGTGGCATGAGCCTCATCTTTGACACAGGTATGGCATGATGTGCAGTGCCCCACAAACAAGAAGAGTTTTCTGACCATGACAAGGGATTGTAAAAGCTGTGCAAAATTGCAGATCCATGAGCTGCTGCTGCTTCTTCTTTGCTTACCTCTTCTTGACTCCTGTTGTTGTTTGTCTCTCTGGTGATTGTCTTGGAGCTCTCTAGTCCTCTGAGCCATTCGTCCTCATCAAGTTGATGCTCACTAAGAGGAGCTGGTACTTCATGTCTGTTGTCTCTTTGTGTGGTGAGATTTCGCACTGTTTGTACAGGAGGTACTTCAGCTGATGATCTCTCAAGATTGCTCATACAGCAGCAAGCTGTTACTGATCTGCTTGCAGCCAAAGCTTCTTCCCTTGACAGAAGACAAGAAACATCTCGCAAAGCTACCGCAGAACTTCTTATTGATTTTGCAGGTGTGCTTACTACTTGTTGTCGATGTGCAACACTATGGTGTGCAGCTGGATGGTTGCAGAAATTGCGTGAAGCTGGGTCTGAAGAGTGTGTAGGCAACTGCTGCTGCTGCATTGTGGTCACAGTACTACTGCTCAGCTCCTTGCTGTTTGCGATAGCCAATGCTCCGGCAATAGTGTTCTGTTCCTGCTCTTCGCTCACAAGCTGTTCTAGTGTTTCTGCCCCTGGAAGCTGCTGCGCCATGCGGCAGTTCCGGTTCACAACTACAGGAGCACAACCCACAATGCAGATTCAATGCAGAAGAAATTGGATACAAGACTTGAGAAGAAGGGTCACAGATCACAGCGCCAACAGCAGCAGCAATCACATGATCAGCGACTGCAACAGCGAGAGAGAGAAAGAATTGATCCTGCGCTTACGTTGTTTGAGAGCTGACCAAGCTGCCATGGCAGCGTTCTTCTCTGCTTGTTTCTTTGTCCTCGCAGCATCTCCCAAGAAAGTCATGCCAGTGACCTCCACAGAGCTTGTGAAGACTGGCAGATGTCCAGGCCCAGAGCGAGTAGTCGTGTAGACTGGGAGAGAAACACCCGCTCTTTGCGCTGTCTCTTGTAACAAGTTCTTGCAGATCCCTGTTTCGTCCTGCAGTTTGCCATCGCCGGGCGGTTCGGCAGCAGCTAGCTATGATCAGCTGCGTACGATCCATCGCAGCGGAATTCCATAACTAGCAAAGACCACATCCAAAGACATACAAGCAGTGCAGCAAACATAAGATCTAAGGAGCAACAGACAAAGAGATCGGTCGACAACTTACGAGAAAACGAGCGGCAAGAGAGCGAGAGCAGGAGCTTCTTCGCGAGAGGGTATTGAGGGCGACTTCCGCTGCCGCATGCTCCGCCTGCCGCAATGTGCTACAGTAATTCGGACTTTGGAATAGTTCGCCATTGAAGATCACGGTGGCCTTGAAGCGAGGAGCATGGTCAGGTCCCTCTCTGATGCATGCGTAAGCTGGCAGGTTGAAGCAGCTCCTCTGAGCAAGCTCTTGCAGCTGATTCTTGTACATACCTGCAGCAGCAGCAGCAGCAAGCAGCTCGAGAATATCAGTAGTAGTATTTTCTCGCTCCTCGCTGTGAGCATCCTAGCTCCTGCATCTTCACACTATTGTACTACCTTACTGCACCACGAGCTCACTCTCATCGATCATCTCCCTAAACCAATTCGCTGAACTTCTGTACACTTTGATCCTGCTGCTGGACCTTCCTGAGTCGAAGAAGTTCACGAAGTTCGTCCGTGTCTTTGCTCTGGCATGAGGTAGAAATGCAGTAGAGAGATCGCAGTGTAAGGAGACGGAATCCACGATCAGAATGAATCCACAGAAGCAGCTGTGCTGATAGACCACGGCTCTCAGAAGCTGCAAGCGCCAGGAGCTGCTACAATATGAATGCTTTCAGAAGCTGGACTAAGCGACTGACCTCCTCTGAAGCTGGTGGTCGAAGAACAGCAGCACCTTGCGCAGGTGCAGCTAGCTTCACCACATACAAGCTGCAGCAGCGAACCACGTCCTCGTCTCCACCACCATGTACAACGCAAGCCCACGAAGCTGAACTGTGGATATTATTATCCTCGAGAGCTGCTATCTCCGCTGCTCCTTTGCTGCAGGCGGGTCGATTCTCACCAGGATTCTCGCGCTTGCGCCCACTCACGCTCACTACTGTAGCTGCAAAATGTGGCCATGAAAGGAGACGAATCCCAGAACATAAGTGCATCCCAAATGGGTACCGCTACAAAAACAATAGCAGCAGCAGCAGTCTTCTGTCCTTCAGAAACGCAATCTGTAGCCTTTGTCTGCACTCGCACGACTGGGAAAAACGACAAAGCCCTCGCGAGCGCGAGAACAGACAAGACGAGGAAGAAGAGCGTGCACAACGAACGACGGCATGACGCACAGGCAAGCGCGACGAACGGGTTGGGTCGGCAAGGGCGCGGAGAAGATCCAGGGCCTCCGGCCCGAACCGAGAGCGCTAGCCTGGGAACCTCGTCCAAGAAAGTTCATCCATCCAATGGCCTCTCGATCAAAGGCGCAATAGGTGCTAAATTTAATGGGCATGAGGACCACAATAAAAGCCGCATGATGGGTACTGGATGGGTCTTCTAAAAGACCCATCCAGTACTCATTCAAAAAAATTAGTCTTCCAACAGGATGGATACTGGATGAGACTAGTTTTGTGGTTTGATTAAATAGCTACTTTTATAACTTCAAGTTTTGTGGTTTGATACACTTTATGATTGCACAACCTTGAATCCAACAATGCAATCTCAATTGGCATTTAGGAATGAAGGGACCTAATCCATTTTCATTGTTCATGATATGCTAATCCAAATGGAGCATGGGAAATGGCAACCCTCTTTTCCCATTATCATTCAATCCTTCATAAAACTACATAAATTTATTGCCCCATGACAATTTTTTATTTACTACAAACTCTTCCATGAAACTACATTTAGCAGGACATTTTGCACACCCTTAAGCCAAAAACTTAGAATTTTTTTAGTTATCTACAAATCATGCCTACTCTTGAGGTGGTCGGCATCTTACACCTTTAAAAAGATATAAATTGTCCCCTAGTAAGTGTAAGCACTGTGCCTCCATGCCTAAATGGATGGTCACTTCATGATCCATGCATCCATTGTCACCTCATTGTTTATGAAAGTGCTTGACGCCACATGAATGCCTAGGGGGAGGGAACCCCTGAAATGCGAGTCTAAGCTTTGGCTATGCCTCACCCAAGTTCATTATTTTGAGATCCCAGAGTTATCCCCACACTTAGAGATTTTTCCTCATCACATTTTAATTAGTTAATGAAAAATCAACTCATGGATGTGGTGTGATGTGATGACTAACCAAAGGAGCACCAACAGAGTTTGATAACTACCAGACATGTGGTGTGTCTAGGTGGGGTCATTGATTAAGTATTTGAAAGCTCTTGATGCACAGTGTATCAGTTCAGTGCTGCATTAAGTGATAACACTGTGAGACTTTATGATCAATTTTTAGAACACTGTTGACATAATCAAAGGACAATTTGGGTTCCTTGATTTGAGCTTAGTGGTCATAATTATTGAGCTCATGTCCAAGTTACTCTCATAAGTGTTTTCTTTTCTTTTTTTTGTTTGTTATATATTGTAGAATTGTTAGACACCATCCCACACAAGATTTGACCACGATTGGCAGTAAGTAAAAGCTGCCTCCAAACCGGTATGTTTTCTTTTCGATTTTTCATTTGCTTGTGAATAGTTTCTTCAAAAATTCAAAAAGTCAGTGACTTCTAACATTTTTTTATTGCAAACTGTTAAAATTTATTGTAAAACAATCACCAGATTCTACATCAAATTTCAATTTTGTTTTGTAAGAATTTTTGTATAATGGCTTTTGGTGCTTGCAAACAGTGAAAAAACCATTTTAAAATGATGTTTTTGAGGGGTTTTTGCCATTTTTGAAGAGAATTTGATAATTCACTAAAACACATCCACCAAATTATGACACAGTTTTTAGTCTTTGGCCATTTTTTGGCTAGTTTTTTGATGGTTTGGACAGTTTTCTACAAACTTTTTGCAAATCAATGCCCTAATGATGCTGCATAAAAAATCTGAGAAAATTTTGAAACACTGGTTCCAAATTCTTCCAATAAGTAGTCAACAATATACAAGCCTTCACAACGATGCTTAGACATTTTTACTTTCACATTTTTTTAAAAAGCCACAATTATCTTATGGACAATGGCAACTCATTCCACATTACAAAATTATGGGAAAAAACCACCACCTGCAATTAAAAATGGTGTCACAGTGTGATAAAGTTGAATTTTCTTACAACAGAGATGTCATGAGTCATCATAAAACAGTCCTTTTTATTTTTTGAGATTGAAAATTTCCAAAATTTCACCAAAAAAGGAACACCAGCACTCATGAGGAAAAGCACCACAAAGAAAGGTAAACAAGCATCGACTCCTGCCTTATGTTAAGGGGAAAGGGGAGCCAGGTGCCATGGTCATAACCCATGTGATTTGTTCCTAGGTTATTCACGTTTTAACCAGCAATTTTGCTTTCGGAAACCAAATAAATTGGATTCCTGCAATAGACCTTGATATGACCATAAAATTTACAACTTGCTTCTAAAATATGTAACATATAGGCGTGAATGAATTGATGTACAACATATTATATCCTAATATTTTTTGTTATGGATTACGGATACTTGTTTCTTACATTCTTTTCAGACTATCGTTAAATTATGAGTGCATGTTTCTTTCTCTTTTCCTTTTGCTATCTCTCAGAAGGGTTTTTCATTTATGATGGTCCAAAAAGAATCACTTCATCCAACAATCACCTCATCAGGGGAACAACCCCCATCCCAATTACATTACCTTACACAGATTTGTTGCCAAAGGCCTCCTCTATTGTGGCACATCTTCAAGGAAGGTTGTAGCCCTAATCACTACAATTCTGTGCTTTTCAATTGCAGAGTTGGAATACAAGTATGGGAAATTCACATATTTAGGGCCGCCACTAGTTAGGGGCATGGGAAAGCAAAGGCTTCTTCCGTGGTAGTAAGGAATTGGCATTATACTTGATTCTGTTCCATTTCTCATTGGCAGAACTGTCTAGTCAAACCGTGGGAGTACACAAGCATACCCAGTTTTCTTTCAAGGGTTCATGATAAGCACCTTTGCGGTTTTTGTAGTCATCTAGTTGCATGCAGCTTCCACTGCAAGGCTCTTTGGCATGCCTGGGCATGGATCTTTGCCAAACAGCCTGTTTGACACATGCACTTCACATCTTTGATTTCCAACACAGACCTGCACAAGAAGTGGTAAGAGACAACAGTTGGTTAGATTTCTTCCAAGGCTGCAGACAAGACATTGCATCAGTTGTGATGCTCTCTTCTACCTCCATAGCTAGTCATTTCATAGAAAGAGAACTATGAACTTGTTTAATGAATCCATAAAAGATGAGCTCAATGTAAGCATGTGATAAAAGTTGGGAACATTTGCAGTGAGGCAAAGTTGAAGTGAGGTTTTCTCAGAGACCAGTTGTCTTTGTCCCCTTGGTGGTTGACACTCCGCTGCATACTTAATTTGACTCCTTGCCTTAGTAGTAATGGGCAAAAAGAGCTCATTATTGGCACTGAGTTCTTCTGTCTGCCTGTGTTTGAACATACCTACCTTATTCAGTATGTTGTATGATGTGTCAGCATGGCAAGAGCCCTTGAGAAAGTTGCCACATTCACCATAGGGGTTTCCAAAGCTTGCAAATGTGATTGTGGCTATCTGTTGTCCGGTGGTGCATTCCAGCTGAAGGATAGCCTTGTCAGAGATAGTGCTATTTTCTTGGACAAACGACCTGAAATCGAGAGGGTGAAATTCTGAGATGTGGGAACACAGTACATGAGCTGATTGTGTTGCAATGGATACTGTCTCTGGGTTTCCGCCCTTTTCTTCAAACAGCACCAATGAATTGCCAGCAGGAAGCAGCCATTGTCGAGGCACATGATACCTGCCCCATCACTACTGTTAGTTTAGAGAAGCAATGTACTAAAAAAGTCACCTGATCTAAATTTCCTACTGTTCTGCAATGAATTCAAGGAACACAACATCCTGCTTTCACTGGTGTTTTCCTAGTCTATTTGGAGGTAAGGATCCCAAGCTACAGCACATCTGGTGTGCATCAGAAATGGGACAAGGTCACACTGTCATTATCTCAGGGTCACTTGATTAATGATTTGCACAGGATCACTTGATCAAGTGAGCAACTCTCCCCCAAAACTTTGCTAGCTGCTCAACATACAAAGGCTTTGAGCTAATCCTACTGGTTCCACTTGATATGAACTCATCATGAACCTAGCAGAATGATGTATAATGTTTGATCAGGTCCTACAGCCTTCCAAGCCTTGCAGGGGGGGATGTCCTAGAGATCAGCCCTGGAGATGATAGGCATGAAATCAATGAGCATTCAGTGTAATAGTAGGAGAAATGCAACCAACCATTGTTGTGAAGGCTGACTGCATTGGGAAAGACATTTGGATTCAGTATATACACCCCTATAGTCACAAGTAGATGGGCAGTTATCTTGTTGGGAGATGAGTGATGGCCAATAGCGGCCTAGGTTGAACCCGTTCACCCACAGCTGACCCTTCCCCATCTTATCTAGGTTGAGTGCAACTGGGTTACTCCCATTTGGTGCATCAAACAATGTCTGCATAAATCAACATGCACAATCATTGTTTTAGAGCCTTGATGAAATTGTCTTTGGAATCGGATTGCAATTGATATGTGGACCTTATGGTTGCATTGTAGGAGATTTCAAACCTGATACCAAACAAGGGGCTGATAAGTGATTAGATTGTCTCTGGATGTCCAGTTCACAGTGTGCGCTCCATTTGCTGAGTAAAGGTGCAAAGCCTCTCCTTCAAGTCCCACCTGAACTCTTGCAACAACTTGCCTTTCATCATCAACACTCACTCCAAGACACATGTGCTAGATGCCTCTCTAGTTGGCAAGTGAAAGTTTGTAGCTCCTATTAAGTCCAAAGGATGCATATTGTAGTCATTAGGTTAGAGAGATACCAAGAGAAATCAGACCTTTGGACCCAGATGACTATGTTGGGCTAATAACAGCAGTTCATGCCACTCTTTCTTAAATGGATGTTGCTCACATTGCCCTATGACAGAATGTTTAGTGCAAGTCACAGAGGTAACAGTACCTGGTAGGTCCACAGTTGCTGTGTTAAATCTCTAACTCCTGATGGAAGGCCTTCCAAGGTGACTGCATTTAGAATGCCTGCTTGCTCTTGCTCCAAAAAAGCCCCATAATCCTTCCCAGTCACACTCCACTATTAGTCTTACTGCTGCTGAAGAAACTAAAAGTTACAACTGAGATTGTATCATTTTGCACATATCTGTGGCATATGGGGTGACTGAATTGCTTGTCTACCTAATTGTGATCCTCTCTGCATCTCCTGATCATTCAAATTGAAATGGTGTGAAAATTCCTAGCTGCAAAGCTCACATACCTGTAAACCTGTTGTCATGGAGAGAAACACAATGTCGTTGGTACCAGCCATCAAGGTCACTGTTTGGTTTATCTGGGTCCCATGGCCTGTCACACTCCCTAGCATGGTGCAGAATTCATGTGTGTCAGCTCAGGACTTTCAGAAAAGAATTGACAGGCTTATCAAGGCATAGTTTTTGTGTCAACCTTCCAGCAGGCCATTTACAAAGATGTCGGCAGCATCTCGCACATATTGTAGAACCAGTGTTGCCTCCACTCTTCCCTGGTGTACATCAGCCTCAGCAATCTGCAAACTGCCACCACATCATCCACTGTCAATGATCTACCCCTTCACTTCTGGAAGTGAAACATAACTGATCCAAACATATACATGATAGCTGAAGTTGGTTGAGGTCAGAAACAAGCTTTGCAAGAGCTGGATTCCAGGAGGTATAATCTAGTGATGGTATGTTGACTAACCTGGTGCTGTACCACAAGTAGTCTGTGAAGTCCTTGGTGGTGGAAGTCTGTTCAAGCAAACTGCGTACACTGAAGATATTTCCACCCCATTTTCCCAGAGGTTCCTGGTATGACTGCCAGCTATGTGCGACAGGTGAGGGACTTCGCATTCTCAACAAGACTGTTTGAGTGCCTACCTATTGAGCAAGTCAGGGTCAGTTGCTCAGAGGTTGACTTCAAAATCCTCTGCCTGAAGGCATGGGTTGCGATTATATCACATAGCAATTGCTCAGCTTGACAAACAAGATTTTTTTTCCTGACTAAGTTGAAATATTTCATGGTTAGAGTAATGCATTGTTCACTGGTTAGAATGTATCAATGCTCAGTACACATCAATAACTTTCTGAACAGACTATAACTTTCAGGGTTAAGGGGATTGAAAGTGTTAGGTTGTGTACCTTGGCTGTGTTAAAAGCAACAGAGTTGCAATCAGGCAGAATACTAACAGACCAGGCTGGCAATTGGTAGGCTTGCCCCTGGAATTGAATGGTGGCTGCAGAAGTGTTATCCCAGTTGGCCAGAAATGCAGCACATAAGCCTATGGAGCTGTTGTATACATGTGCCTACACAACAACCCAAACCGATGTATTTCTGTATTACTAGATTTGGAAACCAGAAGAAAATAACATCCATGTGAAGCTCTCATGTATTAAGTGCCTTCCTTGGCTCGTCCATTTATGCTGCCAAGTTGCCTTTCTTGATGGTGTTCTAACAAAGAAAAATGCATGTGATTTGGAGAGTGGGACCTCCTGGTTGGGGCCCAGCCTAAGACTTGGGGGAACATCATCCACAGCAGCTAGAGCTGGCTCACATAACTTAAGAGCTGCATGCAAGTCCTTTAAGTGCCCCCACTTTGGTTGCCTCTCTTGTCCTGTGCCCACATTATGCCCAAGCATCTGGAAGTCAGTCATTAGCTCTCATTTGCTACTCATTTTGGAGAATATTTCTTATTTTCCTCGGTGGTGTTATATAGTATATGAGAGAGACAAAGAGGACACACACAGACACACAACATACCATATTCATCAAGGGGGGCATCATAGTCATAGCTTGTAGTAATATCCTCATCAGATGTTCTCCCAAAGTTTGTGCCTCCATGGTACTGCACAGATCATCAAACATGAACTCTTAGCTTCAAGAATTTGTCCACCATATTCACCAGTCCTACTGGCTGTCCAAGACCATCCAAGATATCCCAAGCTTCAACTCCTCTCTGCAATCTGCTGATGTTCAATTTGAATTTCATGTTTCTATTTGGATTAGCCTCCCATCAGTGCAGATCGTGGTTTACCATGTAGTAATTTTGGAAGCTACCTCCTCGTTCAAAAAAGCGGGCAACAGCAAATGCTATATCCTGCACTGGCCTGCTAGGAAGTGCTTCTCCCCATGTATGGAACCTGCAGCATGCCACAGTTCAGCCTAAAGAAACCAAGGCAAGAGCATCTGCCATAATCTTATGTATGCTTTCACAAAGCTTACTAGGACATATTTTAAGTTTTCTGACTCTAGAATGAAACGGATTGTAATGCAATTAATAGTGTTGAGGTTCTAGAAGATTCCATTTCCAAGATTTCTTTTAGCAGCCAGTTCATGGGGCAGAGAATGCTTACCAGCCACTCCAATTTTCAGTCCACATGGTGGGTTTATCAGCTGCATTGGGCTTCCAGCCATCACAGTAGAACCCATTGCAGGTATTGATCTACTTATCCACAGGCAGCACAACAAATATCAAGAACTTCCTTCAGTAAAATATGGAGACTAACGATCATCAACAGCCAGATCCAATGCAGGTATACTCTGGCTCCAGTTAGTTCATATCATGTTTTTGGAAGTGGAAGACAGAGATACAGGGGTATGATGTACAATGAAGGAAGGGGCATCAGATTGTTGGCACATGATCCAAGGGACACCAGTGTTGAGACTCTCTGCCATGCTGGCAGCCCACCTCATATACCTCTTTCCAGCCTCCCCATAGGCAGCATCAATGTTTCCATACTCATTCTCAATCTGTGCAGGGAAGTCCAAAATTTCCACCCAAACTTAAGTATCTAGCTCTATGAACTTGTGGCATTCATCAAAATTGCTGAATCTCGTCTCTACCTCCCTCTGTCAAACTCTCTTGTCTCACAAGTCTGATCCCTTCAAACTTAAATTTCCAAGCAAAGGGAGTATTGGACTTGTTTGTGACCTGAGCTAAGATGATGGGGCCTCCCTGCTGAGCAAAGAGCTCATGCTGTTTCATGAGTGATACAACTACAGAAACAAAGCTCTGCATTTCAGCCTGCAAGAACCACACACCTTGACTTCACTGAGGTTCATTAGTCTTGTACCCATGTTTTTGTACAGGCACTAATTATCAAGAGGATGGGAAGGTAATTAAGCAACAATCTGGGGTGCTAAAATTTCAACAAAAATAAAATGGCAATCCAAAATTGTGAAGAAATCTGCTGATGTCTGAAAGGAATTTGTGTTGCATGATTGAAGGCAGACCTTGAATGGTTCATTGTCTGTTCGAAACTCAATACCAGGAATATCTCGCAGCCAGACTGGGAGTCCCCTGCATGCTTCAAAACACTGACCATCACCAAAAAGATCGCTGTTTTACACTCAAAAAGATTTCATAAATTCTGACGATGGACTACTGCAATCACATTGTCTCTTAGATGTGGGCTTCTGGCTTCTTGGGTCCTTCTCAGATAATGTTCAGACAAATGTCATCAAGATACTCCAAGTTGCCTGCACCACCCTGTAACCTCACGTTGACACACAGAGAGCATTTGTGCTTGTGCTTCCAAATGCAGACACATTACCTTCACAATTCACAACAATCTTCACATTCTTGCCACTGGTAGAACCTCCCTCAATGCAGAACAGATCTAGAGGCATGAAGGTGCAATTCTGATCTCCAAACTGAACAAGTCCTAAACCTCAGAGATGATGAGATTGTTCCTTTAGAGAGAAACATACAGACAGAGATTATCAGTATGCAGCAACTAGAGTTCTGCAACATAGTTCAAATGCTCAAGATGTCCGCACTCCATGGTAATTGTAATGTTGGTGAGAAACTTGCAGACCCGGGGCACACTTGTTATGTAAGATTAGTAGTAGACAAGCGGTGATGGTAGCTGGTTTCGTGAAGAATTCACACTTACAAAATCACAAGGCAGCGGATTCATGAGTGAATCTATTCATGACTCAAGCACGTACCCTGAATTCCACTCCGCGCACACATAAGGACCGATCCGCAGATTGAGAAACAGACCGGCTTCATGCACCAGCTGCACAAACCTTGGCAAATCGTACCTCCCCGCAAAATCATACTGCAATCCCCACCATACCCTCTTCACGTTCAAGACCTTCGTAATATAAGCGTTTCTTCTGCTTAGTTCTAGTGACTCCTGACATTGATCCTGAACAGCAGCACGACCAGCGGCAGCAGTCTCAGGCACGCAATTCCTAGACTCCAACCATTTTCAGGAAAAAAGTTTCCAGAGCATTAGACTTATACAGGTAACAGACACTCATCAAATGCAGTTGTTATGTATAAGTCTGTGCAGGTGGTGGAAGAAGAAGAAGAGCTCTTTACCGATCGCCTCGTCGGCTCGTGAACATCCCAAAACACATACGTCTGTATAACATCGAGTCCGCCTTCCTTTGCCTTCCCGATCAGGTCTGGCCACATCTGCAGAGAAATTTTTAAATCATAATATAGATTACTAAATTTTGTAAGCAAAAATCTCCTGCAGTGCAAATGATTATAAATCTTCGGACAACATCAGAAATCTCAGTATCACGTGCATCAATCGATATCCCGTAACTCCCGGTGGCTTCTTATCGTAAGGTTTTCGGTCTGTTTCATGCATAATAAAGAAAAGGAATCACGAGTGCTCCAGGACTTAGGAAGAAGTTAAGCTGCGAGTGCTGATAATTCCACCGTCATCGCGACAACTACAAATAGCAATCATACCTTCCGTCAAAGACGAACCACAAGAAAATCAATACGAGAATTCGCAGTACACGATTTCTCATAGAAGATCATCGAAATCAAGCATCTCGAGACAAGAAATGCACACAGAGAGATGATCTTAACACAGAAGCGCGCATATTACACACGCGGACACAGACATACATTCACGATGCATCGTAATAGAAGGGAACTAAAATGCAAAACAGACAAATAAAAAGACATGAGAGAACGTGAATAAGATTTTTACCTGGGGAGTGCTGCGCGGGTAATGAATGGAGCCAGAGATCAGGAATCGACGCTGGCCATCAAGAATCAAAGCTCTGTGATCGTACGAGACATTCACCGCACTAACTTCTCCAATGCAACAGCCAACTAACAACAACAAGAGATTGAGCTTCCCTATCATCATCATCATCAACAACACCGACACTACTGGCGAAGCCCGCGCCACTTGAAATCAATTCCACAACAACAAACAACAACATCAGACTCAAATGATACAAACTCGGCAACAACAACGACGAACTCCATTAAACAAACTCAGAAGGAGCAGCGACAACAGCAACAACTACAAAACTCCATTGGACAAACTCAGCGGCAATAACAACAACAAAGGGTTTAATTACGTTAAGTATGTTTAATTAGTGTTGGTTTAATGGATACTAATAAGTGTCTTGTTTTTTTTGGTTTTTTTCAATTTTGTGATGTTGCTAAAGTGGCGGTCATCCATAAGTATATTTAGTAAACTTTGGTAAAAAGGAATTTTAAAAGAGAATTTGTAACAAAATATTCTTTTCTAAAATATTTTTCATGAAATGGCTAAAATTCACCACCAAAAAAAATCCACTAGTACTAATAATTATGTAAAGTCCAGTATTTTATTTTGAGCTCTAACTTAATAGTGTAGGGTAAGAAGGCCCAAGGGTTGGGGTCATCTGGAAATAACCACCCCTGAGGTGGGAGCCGAGGGCGGTTATTTCAGGAATAGCCCATCTCCGAGGGCCTTACATGGCATAAAAGTCAAGTCGCACTTTTTTATTTTTCATTTTTTCCTTGTGATACTTGACTATGTTTTCATAGATTTTTGAACCTCTTCAAACAAGGACTAATATTTCAGGTTTATGTCCTTAGGGGTTTGTTAAGCCTATATAACATAAATGAGTTTAGAATTGAAGTTATGTATGATTATTATATAGTTATGAAATTTATTTTTTGTTTGTAAAATTACTTTTTCACCATTTTCTTATTATGAATTAAACACAAATAACTTCAAAATCATTCAAAATCAAAAGCTTTTTAAAAATTAAAACTTCAATTTTAATAAACTTTGTATCATATAATAACTTTGTACAAATGAATATGTTTTTCAAAGTAAAAAACATTCATTTATATATCAACCAAAAAAAAATTAGTCAAATTTTTTTTTAATTTTTTATTCATCACATGGTTCTCCATGTGTGATTTCACAATTAATTATAAAAAAAACATAATCACATGATGCACATGATTTTCACATAAATTAATATGTGAAAATCAATGCATCATGATCAAATTATAAAATCTTATCATTCTACTTACTCTTTTAAATAATTATTTAAATAATTATATAATTATATCAAGTTATAAGCCCACATGCATTGGGGTGCCAATTTGTGAGCCTTGTGTTTAAGTCTTTTGTCCATTTATGAAAAATAAGATCATGACAAAAATCAAATAAAATTAACATTCCACTTTTCAAAAAACTTCACCCTTTTTTGCAAATGAAAAGTTTTGTTTGATAACATGCCCTCACCCATAAACTAGAAACTTTTTGTTGTTGCTTTTCATGGACTAAACAAATCACGCTCAAAATGCAAAGGACACCTTTTCAAAGTGCTTCATGTGATACTAAAATTCTATTTTTATTTGGAGTTAAGGCCAGGCCAAGGCTGAGCCCAACTCAATTCATCATATTGGTCAAGTCAATTATTTTTGGTCCTTTTACAGTGTTGATTCAAGGCCCAAAATCAAATGTAATTTTTTTAATATGTTGCTTTTTGGTCCACCACAGCCCCAACTGCATCCGGGGCTCAACCTAGACTCTATCCCCCTTGTTCCCACTAAACTCAGGTCCAACAAAACCTTCAACATTATGCAATATAGTTGTATCCGAGCAAGTTCGACATTTAATAATAATGAGAAAAAACATTCATGGACTTTTTGAGAAATAATTAAGATGTAATTAACAAGTAAAAAATGAACCTTAATAATCTTTTATTGGTGGTGGTATATTAAGAGAAAACAAATTAAACATTCGAAATCAAAGTGCCAAACCTGCTAGGTTGCTATGGTAAGTAGGTAACAAGGTTACTAGATATTTTTCAACTAAACCATGTCACTCTCTCGAGATCACTGTTTTTTTTTTTTTTTTGGCGAATTTTCGCAACCTGGGGGAAAAAAAAAAGAGAAGAGGCTGGCTAATTCAGCAAATGGTTTTTTGGGGGGAAAAAATACGAACAGAAATTGCCATATCTTGAGAAAAAACAACTAGAATTCGCCAGATTTCGACAGTGTGTTCCTCTACGTAGTCAAAACTAGGCAGGATTCCCAAAAACAATTCTAATTGTCCACTAAGGACAGTCGCCATTTACATTCATTGCTAATTAATGCTAAGATCCTAGCCAGTACACCTACTTGAGGAATTTGAAAAACAAAACCTCCTCTAGACGCTCCATTTGTTGGCCTTTGCCTACCAAGGCGAGGATGTTGTGTTCAGATTCATTATATCGAGTATAATAACTTAAGTGATTTTGGTCCCTATGTAATAGGTCTATTTTTATATGAGAGTTCTTGAAAGATGATATTTTGGCTTGTGTTGAAAGTTGAGATTAGTTCTAGAGTTGTAATATCTTGAAGGATTTTGGTTTCTTTTAGAGGATTTTTTGAAGATTATATTCTTGCATTGTGAAATATTTGAGTTTTCATAATTCTTCTTTTTGCCTTAAGATACTTTTTAATGTAAATGGCTAGGCCAAAGTGTGACACACCCCTTGTTTTTGTTTCTGATAATGAAGGAGACAACTAAGACCACTATAATCAGTATGTTATAATGTTGATGAATCATAAGTTGATGTAGTGTACAACAACTACAATAGTAATAACATGTCTTGAGAATCATTGCAAGGGTGTCGTGTCTTTCTCTATGCATGGAATGTTCATTTTGAGGTTGGGTTTGAAAGTCAGAAACCAAAAAAAACAAAACATAATGGGTTGGAGGCTTTCCTGGCTCTGCCCCAAACTTGGGATACAGGCTTTAGGGGAACAACTCTTTTTTGGGCATGTATAGGGAAGGGAGAATCAAAGGTAGACTGAATGAATAATGTTTATAGGTGTTAGTTTTGTGTTTTTCAAAGTTAGGTTTGGTTGAGTGAGGTGGGATGGGCTTGGATGGGAAGGTGTTTTTTTTCCATTAAAAAAAAAACTGTTTTTATTGTCCCAAGCTAATGGATGGGCATGTGTAGATTTTGGGTGCATCTATCCAATTGATGGGTTGTTTTGAAGTACTTGTTGGGTAACTGATTTAATCATGCCCCTATATCATTTTATTCTTTTGGGTTGACACTTGCCTTTTTGTATCATGAGGTTTCATATCACTATGAAATGTGAAAAATTCATGTGATTAATTTTTTTAATGAAATTTGTTTGATAAAAATACAAATAATTGGCTTCAATTCTTTTAAATCTTATTAAAATGAGGTTTTTAAGAAATTGATTTGAAGGTTATGCAAGAATTGATTAAAATAAAACATGTCATTTTTAATTAAATTTTTAATATAATTTTTTTTGAGATATAAAATTTTAAAATTAATTTGATGTTATTTTTAAAAAATTGATAAGGCTTTGATGAAGATTTAATAACAAAAATCATAATCAAATTCATTTTTTATTCATTAATGTGTTTATATTGTTATTGTCTTTTATGTTATAAAAATGTATTATTGGTCCAAGATAGTAGACATGCATGTGTGATTTTAAGTTTATCAAGCATGTATAGGGCAAAAACAACTACTTTGAAGTTGGGTTGGGTTGAATGAGGTGGATGGGAAGGTGTTTCTTTTCCAAAAGGGATTGTACCTAAGTGGGGTGGGGAGAGTTTGATTGTTTTTGCAATGGTGGGCCAAACTTGATATTTTTATATCAATTTAATATATATAATAAAAAATTCAGAGGTTATTTTTCATTTTTACTTATGTTCATGAAGAACTAATATAACTAATATATCTAGCAAGTTCGAGGTCATCTCCAAAAGCTAATTAAAAAAAGAGTTTTTAGATCTAATAAAAATTTATGCATTCCTTTTATTTGAAAATGGGTTTGAAATAATTAGGATTTTTTTTTCCGTTTTTCACCTTTCAATACTAATTCATATTTTTAAATTATTATATGAAAACCATTTCAATATATTTAAAACCTTGTTAGTTTCTCATGATTTTTCAAGAAACATCCCCTTTGTAGAAGGGGGAAAAAAAGATCCATCCTTTCAAACAAACCCTTACTCCCCAAAAAAAATTAAAAAATTCTAACAAATAGAAAAAGTTAAAAAGTCCCAACACCCCATCTCATCTCCTTATTCAATGTATAAAAAAAAACCCCTTTTGCGAAAGGGGAAAAAACAAAAACCTATCACTCCCTTTAAAATGCACCTTTACAACTTCAATTTGTTTTCAAAATGGCATACTTTATCCCATTTCTTTTGCCTAAAGTTGAATTCTCAAATACTATAAATTGTAAAATATTGAACTTATTCACTTTTCTTCCCACTTTGTGCTTCAAATAATACTGTGTGTTTTTTCATTTACAAATAATCCATTTGTTGTTTCAAATAGACTTCATTTCTTAGTTTTTTTTTTTGGTTCCAACCTATATTTACTTGCTCTCTACTATGCCTTACACACATCTTTTGAATGAGTCACATTGTTTTGCCATACGTGTCTCAAATATTCCAATTGTTGTCAAAAATGTTCTTATTCTTTTGTAAATTCATTTTTTCTTGTTTTTTTCTTACTCACTCAATGAAAAAAATGGGAGGACCTCTCAAGTTGCTTAATTTTTCTCTTACACAATGTTTTTCAAATACATTCTTAGGTGTTCTAGAAAATATGTTAGTTGCATTTTTGTCTTTCGTTGTTTATTGAATAAAATATTGGGTGGTCACTCAATGTTTTTTCTAATGTTGCAGTCATTGTTATCAATGTGAGGGGAGCAAGAAAGAACAAGGGCGAGAATAATTGATGATTACAAATGATAAAAATAATTTGATCAAGAAGTCTTGGTCATGAGTAGCAAATTCTAAAATAAAGTATGAGTAACTTTGGAAAGCTTACAATGGAGGCCAATGCACAATGGGTTTATTTAAACTGTTATTGTAACTTCAAAAATCATCAATTTTACAGAGCACAATATTACACAATTTTTAACAAGGTCATTGATGAAAATTTTCAAAATTACTTTCTTCAATTACCCAACAAATTATTACGCATTTGACAAATGTTAAGAAAGATACAATATTTTTTCCATTTGTAGTAGGAATTCTTTTTAATTTTTTATGATTTGTTTTTGCAAGTTCAAGTAAAAGACATTAAGTGTATATTCAATGCTCATCTAACAGGAAAACTAAGTAATCAATATCAAAATGTTTATATTGATAATACCTAAATTAATAATAAAAGAAGGAAAAAAACATTGGTTAGTCAAATTACTATTTTCCAAGTTTTTTTTTGGATTTCATGAAAAAAGTATTGAGAAGTTACCCCGACACTTTATTTTCCAGAGTTTGCAAGAAGAAGTATCAAGCTCAAGAAAAAATCAAAATATTGGGCCACTCAATAAATTTATTTCCACATTGGGGAGGAAAGTGGGAAGAAAGTATCAGCAAACCACTTGATAATTTTTCAATTTTTTTTAAGTGTTTTTTTTGAGAGTTTTTTTCTCCACATTGGGGACAAAAATATACCTCTTATTTCTTTTTTCTAAAGCTTTTTTAGGGGTTTTTTTCTCCAAAATTCATGGAAAAAAATTGGGCATCAGCTTGATGTTTTTCCTCCAGCATCTAGTAGGATAATACTTGTTCAATACTTGTTTAGTTTTTTTTCCTCAAAAAATCCATGAAAAATATAAGGGTAAAAAGAAATTTGATTTTTTTTGTTCATTGGATGTAAGGAAAACATATTAGAGACCTTTTTTTTTTTATAAAGAAGGTGCAATTTTACAAACATGTACAAAAGCAATTGAAACCATTGTTTAATTTTCTATATTTTTAAAAAATAAAAATGAATTTTTTTATATATAACTTTATTTTTAATATATTGATATACATATCTTTAAATTTTGAAATCAATCTAATGAATAAAAAGTACCAATTTAAAAAAAAAATTGTAACCACTACTTTAATTGATATATATAGTTTACATTCCTTACATAACCTAGGTACGATATTGTACCAATATAGCCTATATATATAAGCATAGTACCTAAATAATCATATATTAGGGATAACGTACGTATAACCTAGACAACATATATAACCTAAATATAACCTAGGTATAATTTTACATATCCTAGTTACATTGTTATGTTGTAGTTTATGTATATGCCTACATAGCTTAATTATAAGTTATGTAGCCTAGAGGCATAGCCTACATAACATAGACATAGCCTAGGTTTAACTTACATAGCCATGTACATACAACACACCCCCTTTATAATCACGCCCTTGGTGATCACTTTTTTTGTGACATTAATGAATTGTGATTTAAATGTGTATGGTCACATTCCATATAAACTTTTACAAGATTATGACTATAGGCAAAAAAATAATTATAAAACAATCTTTTTATGCTAAAATAAAAGTGTTAATTGTTTAAATTTCTTACATGGGTTATTCTAAGCTCTACTATGCATTATTGAACTTGAAGAAGCAGGTTGTGATTTTTACATGTTGTAATGCGATGATTTACATTGAGTTTGAGCTCTTGAACTATTAGCTTGTGTATCTTATCAACTTAATTTTTTTAATTAAGATATTTTGCTTTCTTGGCAAGTTTGCATTTTTTTCTTGTTTACACTAGCAAGGTTTTTTTTGTTTTTTCAACTAGACTCGTTGTTATTAGTTTGCACAACTTGAACACAAAGGAACATTAACATTGCCAAAAAAAACTACAATTTACAAAACTTACATTTCTTTCATTATAATCACATTTACAAAAAAAGCTTTGTAAATATTTTGTGCTACTAATGAATGTGATAGTGATTCTAACAAATGGTGCTTCTTACTAAAATGGATGGTTACCAAAAAATGTGTGACACAAACAAGAATGTGATTAAAATAGGTGTGATTATAAGGGGGTTTATTATATAACTTTCATATATATCCCTAGGTATAACCCTATAATCTATGGCACCTAATAGCTAAAGTATAGCCTTATGTATAGTTATATAACCTAGGTATTGCCCTAGGTATAGCTTTATGTAGCCTAGGTGTAGCCTAGATATAATGCTACATAACCTACATATAATCCTAGGTATAAACTAGACATAGCCTACATAAATTTGGTTTAGCCTTATATTGCTTAAGTATGTCTTAAATATCTAATTACGTAGCTTAGCTATAACCTACATATTGCCTAGGTATAACTTAGGTATAGCCTACATAGCCAGATATAACATATAGCCTTTTATATAACCTTTATAACCTAAGTATTAGCCCTACATAGTTGAAATATAGCCTAAATATAAATGTACATAACCTATATATAACTTACATAACCTAGGTATAGCCAAATTATAGCCTTACATAACTTATGTATAGCCTTACATATTTTATATATAGCCTAGGTATAGTTTAAATATGTCTTATACAACTTAAGTATAGGCCTAGATAGCCTAAGTTTATCCTACATAGCCTAAATATAACTTACATAACTTAGCTATAACCCCACATAGCCTAGGCATAATGTACATATTATAACTTAAGCATAACCTAGGTATAACCTACATAACCTAGGTGTAGCCTACGTATAACTTAGATATAATGTAAACAACTTAAGCTAGCTTCAATATTAAGCATGGATAACCTATGTATATTAGGTACCTAACTTAGGCTAGGCTATGATACTTTAATTAGGTTATTTAAATAGGTTAAAAGAATGGGTTGAAATAATTTGTTGACCTACTTGTTCACATAAAAGAGATGTAATGCAATGGTTGAAGACTTGGCCCTTCAACATGAAAGTGAGGGGTTCAAGTCTTCAATCTTACAACCTATTTAGCCTAGCCAACTGAGGCTACGTTGCTAAGTTAACATACTTAACTTAAATTAAATAACCATGGTAGGCTACCTATGGGGTTAGTTTTATAGCCTAGGTGCCTAATGTGCCAAACTTAATGGCTTAGGTGCCAAACTTAATGGCCAGGGTGCCTAGGTTCCTAACATATGGTGTCATGCCTAGGTATTAGATGCCTAAGTCTAGGCTTGCCACATGGCAACATCTCATTTGATGCCTAAGGTTTGCCATGTGACAACATATCATTCATTGCCTAGGCTTTCATGTGGCAACACCTCAAATGGATGTTTATGTGTGGCATGCGACATCATCTCAATGGATACCTATGCTTGCCATTTTTTAAATTAATAATTTAATCCAACAACATAATAGGTCAATCTAAATCATTGGATGGTTTTTTATGATTGTGCCAAATAAAATTTTAGTCATGAAAACATTAGTCACGTACAAATAGAATCATGGGAAGGACTAATGGCATAAACAATGTGGCTTTATGAACCACATAATCATCTAGTCACCAATGGTGTACATGCTTAAAAATGCAATCATATATGTAGTCATAAAATTTGTTTTTTCTAATAGTGTTTAGAATGTAAAATGATTCAAACCTAACTATTTTTGGTAAATTTTAGTACATGTCTCACTTTGTTTTGGACAAATTTTCAATATAAAGTTTAACATAATAGTAGAAAGAACATTGTTTAAAAAGATGCCAAGAATATTCTTGAAAAAATAATGGCTCCAATGAGCAATTGTGGCTCATGATTGTGTGTTTGCACCCAAAGTAAAAGTTCACATGTATGTATTAATGTAAAAATTTGTTTTGATCATGTGTTGGCTATTCTAAATCACAATCCATACTTTTTCAAGTTATTGGAATGTTGTCCATAATTAGTCTTATGGCACCTCCATTCCAAAAAGTTTGTGAAACTTGTCATGTAATGGATATCATCATCTCACCAATTGGTGATGTGCATGTAATGCTTATTGTTCAAAATCAAAGGTTTAGAAAAATGGTTCTTTTTGTGGTACCATTTCAATGAATGACAAACAAGTGTTGCAAACCATTAAGGGCAAATGGTTGGAAACAATTATGCATATAATGAAGTTTGCATTCTTGAATTTATCTTGTCCTAAACAAGTTCAATTCTTCATCTCAATTTGGATTTGTGGTAAATTTTGATTATGACCGACATTTTGCATTGTTGGTTTAATGAAGATGTTCAATAATTTTCCCCAAAATTAAAATGATGTTTGTGTGGTGCATATTTGGTTGCAATTCTTAATGCAATTTTTAGTAATGAGGATGTGCAACATAGTGTGAAATGTAAGCTTGACTTTGACGAGTTGAATTGGTTTCCAAGCAAAAAACCTCTTGAACATCTTGTCAATGATTTTTAATGTGACCTTTCTATAGTTGTTATTAGTATTCAAATAATTCAAATATATGAACACTTTTTATATCACAAATTTGGTTGAACAACCTTTACTATATAATTTGTTTGCAAAATAATTTTATATGTAAATTTTTTTTTTCAATGTAAGCATTTTTATACGTAGAAACAATTTCCAGTGTTTGAAAATTTATCATTTTTCCTATTTCAAGAAGTTTTCCAATGTAAGTGGTTTTTCCAACAAAAATAATATTTTATACAAGTAATTTTTAAGTGATTTTTTTTTCAATAAATGCAATCTACAATACACTTTAATTTTACATGTATATTCCATTGAATCTGAATTCATAGTTATGGAAACATTTACATCAAATCTTGTTGATTCATGATTTGGACATTTATTGCATTCATATGACCTTCCTATAGAACTTCAACTTTAAATATGAATTAAAAAAATTATTTTATTTCATATCTTATTTGTGGGTAGAATCAATTACCATCTCGTCAATTGAAGCAAAATCGTATGGCACATTCAAATCAATGTTTATAATTAAATACAAAAAAAGCCCAACAATGTTGCATTTAAGAATTAAATCCAATTTTTTTTTTTTGATTTACATCAAGGTACAATGACAAATGAACATGAATATATGACAAAAATGGCACAAAGTGTTACAATGAAAGGCTTGTGGGGAGTTTCCACAATAATCATATAATAGAATATTTATAAGGCCAATATATGTTTGGAATAAAATATTAAAACACATAATGTCTCAATATGGAATAGATTTTCAATAATCCATCCTCTAATATGTAACTTACAACTCTCAACATTTTGAACCAATTGAGTATGATAATGATGTACTTGGGTTTTTGTATGTTTTTTAAACAATTGATTCCAAAGTGACCATAAATTTGGACAATTTTTCATCAATTTCAAAATCAATAATGCAACAACCTCCTATTCAATTCTCACAACCAAATTAAACTTTCCATCAAATCAAAATATTGACTTTACGTTGATGGACATTTTGAAAGACAATTGAAATTCACCATTGGATTCCATTGTCTCATAATTGAATATTTCTTGGAATATAAGTATTACAAAACAAAAACACATTAAAAATCATATTCAATATGTACAAAAAAATGAGAAACATTAGAAATATGCCTTGCAATGAGATTTCATCTCCATCCATTGCAATGCCCATTACAAAAGTTGAACAAATTCTTAATTTCTGAAATGGAACATTCCCATTCAATCATCAACTCTAATGTCACCAAAAACAAAATGGTTTGATTAGGCACTTTACGATAATAATATTATTGACTTATTAAAATTTTATCCAAATCTAATATTGTGATCAACAATAACAAAAAAAAAAAAAATCCAAGATGTTTCCATAATTTCATGTTTTTTTAATATGAAAGGTTATGTATTTTAAAAACATAAATATTTTTTAAATAAATTATTAAAAAAAAATTTACATATTTTCAAATTCAAATAAAACCTAGCATAACCACATACACATGTACAAGTTGTTTGCATAACATCAATAGAAATCACCCACATGTATATCAAATGTTGAATAAAATTTCACAAAGAAAAATCATTCCATTAATAAAAAATTAACACATTTAAAATTCTTGGTTATACACAAATTATATTTTTAGAGTAATAACCTTTGGTTATGCTTAAGGGGCAATTCTCAAATGCTTTGATTGAAAATCAACAATTATATTCTTGATTAAACACAAATTATAAGGCTTCTTTTTATTTTCATTTATTTCTTTATTTCTGCTTTTTACATTAAGCATGCTTTGTATTTTAAGATTCATAATCTACCTGGATGATAACTGGGTCATCTAGGTAGGTTATTAGAATTTGAAAATTCAAAATCACACAGGTAGGTAGGTCAGTGTTTCTTTCATACGCAAATTGTCACCAAATTTCGACCTGAAACATATGATTTCAACCTATAGAAAGGATTTTTCATGAAAAAAAAAAAAACCCAAATTCACCAAATTTTGAAGAATATTTTTTTCACATTACTAGATTGTTATGATAAGTTCCAGTAGGTAGTCAAGAATAGAGAACAATTCTGTTTTTTTCCTACTTTCATATCTAGTATGTAGCCAAATTTGGCGAAATGATTTTTTGGATGATCATCACTTTGGCTACATCACAAAATCCTTAAAAGAAACCCTGTATTGTGGTAGGTTTTTTTTTTTAATCAATTTTCAAAAAGATCAATAATGGAACGGTGGTAAGTTATCAATAACTGGGTTGATAACCAGGTGTTTTCTAAATAACTAGCCAACACTGATAAGCACACGACTAGGCCAACTTAGAACCAATTGCTATTATTCATCATCCATGAATTACTCGTGAATGAGAGAGGTCAAATTGAATTGACAATTGAAGTGGGTACACAGAAGTGGAGTAACTTGGTACTTTGCATCACCTCCATGGCAAAAGTGTCTAGGACTAGGAGGACTGAGTAGTGGGTAGTGTGTGTACCATTGTGATGGGAAACGTCGTTTGGATGGGTAAGGCTTAACAGCTCATTTTAATGTACTTGAACCTACTTGTCAATTGTCATCCCCTTTGTGTGTGTAGAGGAAGGACTTGTAGAAAAGGGTTGTTGGCGAAAAGGTGGGTTGACAATTAGTGCAGTAAGCCCAATTTTGCCAGACAGAGAACACTATGGACTATGTAACTGGTGAGAGTGTGCTGGTTATTGCAAATGGTCTCAGCACATAAACTATCTATATTGCTCTAGTCACTCTGCAATCCTCTATTGTCCTTGCCTACCAAGGCAAGGATATTGTGTTTTGATTCATTATAGAGTATATTGTAGCTTAAGGGATTTTGGCCCCTAAGTAGATAGTAGTTCTATTTTTATATGAGGATTTTTGAAAGATCGATGTTTTGGCTTGTGTTGAAACTTGAGATTAGTTCTAGAGTTCTGCTGTCTTGAAGGATTGTGGTTTCTTTTCGAGGATTTTTTGAAGATTATATTTTGGCATGGTGAAATATTTAAGTTCCCATAATTCTTCTTTTGCCTTCAGATACTTTTTAATGTAAAATGGCAAGGCCACAGTGTGACACACTCCTTGTTTCTTAGGTTTTCCGACGGTCTTCTTTTGTGGCTATCATCATAATTTTATTCTACAGCTGTTAAAATTTATAGAAGAACACACCAAATTGATGGAAGATATGATTGTGTACTGTGGTTTTTTTTTACAAATTCCTGAAGTGGATCCATTTTCAAAGGACTGTCTAGGTGGGCTGTAGAATTTTTACAAAAGTGTGCTGCTACAAGTGACAACTGGTGACCTAGGACAATATGTAGCTAATTTAATTAATTTAATTTCAAAAAATGGCGAAATTTTTTCCTTAAAAACACAACCTTTTTTGTATTTTATTCATTTTCTGATTTTTTTTACCAAGTTGCGAAAATCCCCTAAAAAAAGAGAGGGGGCTCTGTGTGTGTGTTCTGCACACACAAAAAGGACCATGTGTTTTTCCCACCAATTTCCATCACCCCAGCAGCCAATCAACACTGTTGTGGACCAACGCATTTTTGGTTGCCTGAAAAAAAAATCTGGCAAATGTAGGAGAAAGGGTTTTCTAAATTACCCAAAAAGTTTGGGCAGCTTGGGAAAACCTAGAAATGTTTCCCATGCTGCCCAAATTGGGCATTCTGGAAAAAAGATGAGAAAGTTTAGCTAGGATGCTCCAAAAAATTCAGGCAGTTTGAGAATTTTATGCTCCTTGACGATTTCAAGCAGGTTATAAGGTTAAAAAAAAGCTTTCATCACTGCCCAAAAAATCAGGTCAATGTTGAAAAAAGTTCAGAATTTTTTTCCAGGCTAGCCAAAAATTGAAGTTAATTTGCAAAATACCCAGGAAAATGTTCCAAGATGCCTGAAGATTCCGGGCAGAACTGGAAACGTTTATTCAGGCTGCCCCACATCAAAAAAACCCTTGACATCTCCCACCCATCATAGTGCTCTGTTACATGAAAGAGAGTATGTTGGCCACAACATCAATAGAACTGAGGAACATGAGGCAGATTAAAAAGAGATTGTGAAACAAAATGAAAAAACCTTTTGAAATCAAGGTGCCAAACTTACCTCCTCATTCTGGCCTACCTTGATCCCAAATCTAGAAAAATGAAGATATTAATTTTTGGGGTTAAGATATTCCAACACATTTATCCCCCTCTTAACCCCAATGCCATGTCATTTACCAAGTCAGTTTTCCCCTTGTTTGTTGCCTACCAAGAAGGCAAGGATATTGTGGTTAGAGTCATTATAGAGTATAGTAGCTTAAGGGATAATGGCCTCTAGGTAATAGGTCTATTTTTTTACAAGGATTTTTGAAAGATGATATTTTGGCTTTTTTTGAAACTTGAGATTTGTTATAGAGTTACAATATCTTGGTTTCTTTTAGATGATTTTTTGAAGATTAGGTGTATTCTTGCATGGTGAAATATTTGAGTTTCCATAATTCTTCTTCTGCCTTAAAATAAATTTTAATATAAAATGGCAAGGCCCCAGTGTGACACACCCCTTGTTTGAATGGGATAGCCTGAGGATTAGTTTTTTATTTTAGTTTATCCCATTTATCATCTTGGTGTGAATCCATCCAGCTTTGGAGGTTAGGAAGACAGGGCTGTACAAGGTGGAGCCAAGTGCGGGCCCAATCCGGTATAGCCCATGGCCAAGGTCTTTCTTGTGTGTAAGACTCCACCTACAATTTTTATTTTTAAATCATTTTTCTCATGCTGCCCAGGGGGTATGATGGAAAAAGAAAGAGGGCAAGCACTTCCTGTTCCTATAGGCAATTCATTTTTCAATTTGTCCTTCATGGACAAGAAGTTAATGAGAGGAGCTTACCCTCCAAGGACACCAAAATAATAATCCTACAAGGTCTTTACATGTAGAGTAAGGGCCCAAGATGGGGACATTGTCAAAATAAAGGGCCTAAGCCAAGGTGGTTTCCAAGTCTAGCCCCACAATTGCCCTCACCTGAGGGCTTTACCTATTGTAAAACACGGGTCAAATGTTACCATTAAGATATGTAGATAATTATAGGAGGGAATAAACTGGCATATGACAATGGTAAAGGGAATAAACTAAGAGAATAAATCAATTATAATTTTATTCCTTTCACACAAAATGAGTAAATTAATCTCAAAAATGAGTTGGCAAGCGATGCACCATTGGGATTAAAGAAGGATAAATGCTTTGAGATATCTTATCCTATGAAAAATATCTTGAATTCTTTTAAATTCATGATGAAAACAAAAAATTAGCTTGTACCTTTCCATTTTTCATCCCAAGTTTCAACATGTTCTTGAATCTTTCATGGTTATAACCTTTGAACTATTACTTTTCGTTTGGCTACACCTCTTCAATTTTAGCTTCATTTTTTCAACTTCTCTTTTAATTTGAATTTGACTAATTTGGGTTGGCAATTGTGAGAATTGCACAAGGAATGAACATTTTATTTATTTTGATAAGCTTCATTTAAACATTATGCTCAGTGGTTATCAAGTCAAGTATTCTAAAATCAACCCTTATGCATAAAAGGTGAGCGTTATTTTAAAAAATCAAAGAAATTGGTATTGGATAGCATTGCTTAAAAACAAGCAAATTGAGGAAAAGAAGGGCTTCAATAGATTCAAAACCTTTTCAATTGATTGCAACCCAAAAAAAGAAAAAAATAAATTCAAATATGCTGCCCCTCTCCATTATGAAATAAAAAGGAAAGACAAATGAACATGGAAGGTGAGAGACTACAACATCCTAAAACAGGATGAGGCAGTACAAATTTGTGAAGTGCTTCTTGAATGGCAAAGTCCCATACAAGTATGTCGATTTTGTATGTTGAGGAAGGCCAAGTAATATTCGGAGTAGTTGTTATTGTAGGGAGCATCACACTTGTGTGGCAGCACACCTTTGAAAATGAGTTCCAGAGTTACATCACATATTTTGTTGCCTTCTAGCATTTTGGTACCTCTTGAACAACTTTTTGCACATTCGTGGTAGTTGGTTGCCTAAACTTCATAACTTATCCTCTGATGTGTCCCATAATCAGTACAATTGACAATACCCAGCAATTGACTATGTTCATATCTGGTTTGAGGGTGCTGGTTAACACAAATAAGTCTAGGGCCCATTTAGATCATCAAATGCACAATCCAAACTCACCCCCTCTATGTGAATGGTTCATCATAAGGTTAAATTAACCCATCATCCTATTTTTTCTCTATATCCTTTGTGTGAATCACACAGGGGATAATTTCCTCTTTAATCATTTTAATCCGGAACAAGAGGATTAAATGGAATAAAAGTATCTCTAGTAACCCGTGGTGTGAATCCACCTCAAGGCATTTTACAAATTGCAACAAGTTTTTAAAGTCTTATTCAGAACCGTTTAGGTTTCCTCGGTTCCTGAAAGTTTTAAAAACCTAAAATTGGTTGTCTTCTACCAACTGTCTTTTTCTTACCTTCATAGGTTTCTTCTGAGATATTAGTAGTGTTCTACCAGTTCCACACGTGTTTCTGCTTTAATTCATCAAGTAAATAAAAGTACTCTCAATCAATGAAGGAAACAAGGGATTACACTTGTGAACAAGCCTTCAGAGACATGTAACCCATCTTACCAAATCTTTTGCGCATTAACAGCTTAACATATGCTAATTTCTAAATCTTCCTCTCCTTTTGTAAAAGACTATTTTTGTTTCAAGACTAGTGGGTATTTCATAGTAGTTCAAGTTGTAGATTGTAATAAAAGGTTTCATAATGTTTGCCAAGGTTTGCTAGGCGATGTGAATGATTTTAGAATCTTGTTTAAACATGTGCAATATGATGATTTGTTTGATGTTAGTAAAGGTTGTGGAGATGACATTCCACCATACTTGTTTGGTGATGAGGGTTGTTTTTCATCAATTGGATTATGACTCTTTTCAAAGAAGAAAAAATTCACACAAATTTGAATTTTTTTATAAATTGAAAAGATAAATGTAGTCAGTTTATTGTTGAGAATGCATTTTGGAATTTTAAAAAACTTTTGTTGTTGTGCAAGTTTGATTTGGATGTTGTTTTTATTCTCGACATCTTTTTTTTTTGTTTCAAAACATGTTAAGAAATGAGAATGAAATTAATATTGAATGTTTATTTCACATCATTGAACTAGAAAAAAGTACCCACCAAATTGAAGATATTTTGAAGATAATGGATGGTGGCTATAATTAATCAAAAATTAATTAAAAATTCCAAGTCCAAGGATAATAAAGATCCAAAGAGACTTTGCAAATAGAACTCATTCATTATCTTGGCAAATATTGGAATTTGGCATAAAATTTCACCTCTCAAGCCTAAACTTGTAATTGTGTTTCAAATGTCTTTAAAATTGAAGCAATTATTGTTTCCATGTAACATTTGTAATGTCTTTCAAAAATTCTATGCAATTTTGTTTCAATAACAATGTTTATAAATTTGTAATTGTGTTTCAAATTTTTTTCAAAATATATGCAATTTTTTTTTCTTGCAATACTTACAATTTTTTTGTCAAAACATTTATATAATTGTGTTTCTTAGCTACAACAACATCATAAACTTACAATATCATGAAATTTCAATAGAATCTACACGAAAATCATAAAACAATATGTTTGTACAAAATTAATGAGTTTCAAAGTGAAAAAATGACACAAATTATTATTTTTTAATCATATACAAATGATTTTTTTCTTTACATGTGATGTCTTAATGTGAAGTACATACAATTTTCATTTTAATTAAACATGTGCAATTGTTGTGATGTAATTTTGAATCAAACTATGCATTTTTTGTGTATTAAACATGAACATTTAAACTATTGAGGACATAAAAAATATCATTCATATTAACCATAACACATAATTCATATGATTTTTATACAAACCTATGAATACTAGGTTTCACACAAAATTTGTATGAACCTATGAAATTAGGTCAGTTTGTGATGAATTTTCATAAATTTCCAAAAAAAATTCATGTGATGTTCAAAATCTAAACAATTTTTGTTTCCATGTAGCACTTGTAGTTTTTTATATAAATTTTTTTTTGCAATTTGTGCTTCCATAACAATGTTCATGAGTTTTTAAAAGTTTTTGTATCACTTTCAACACGGTCTTTTTCAAGAATGGCATCCATTCAAATGTTTGTGTTTTTATTTTTGATGTTGGTAGCTCAGCCAAATGCCATGTTCATGGTTAAGTCAAATTAGTATGTCCCAAACCATATTCTTTCAAATCCAATTAATTGCTTCATCTTGATTCTGGAAATATTATAATTGATAGTCAAACATGATTTTTTGGAATTGAGTCGTATTCTGCTCCATCATCACAAAAGTCACATGATGGGTTCAATGGAATCAATGAATAATTTACATCACAAACTTGCCAAACTTCATAAGTTTGTACAAATTTTATGTGAAATTTGGTTTTCATGGGTTTGTACAAAAATCGCATGAATTTCATGTTATGGTTAATATGGACAACATTTATATGTATTCAATATCTTAAATATTCAAACAAATGAATTTTTTTTTAAAATGACATACGTGAATGTTTATGTTTAATACACAAAAATTGCATAGTTTAATTTATGCAAAAATATATCATGGTAATTGCATGGATTTAGTTTAAATATAGATTGTATTTCACATCAAAACATCATAAATAGAAAAGAAACATCATTTATATAGGAATAATATTTTGTGTGTGCCATTGTTACATTTTTAAGTCCATAGATTTTACACTGATGTATTGTTTTACAATTTTCACATGTTTGTGATGAAATGCCCTTCTCTATTACCTTTGCCATTATTTTGTGAATTGATGAATAAAATTTCCTTACACTTATACTCCTTGCAAATTTATTTCCCATTCTTATCCTATGCCACCTATTCTATTTATTAAATTGTGAGGGTTGTGGGATTATTACTTAGGTTTGCAATGGAATAGTGCCATTTATAATGGGGTTGTTGTTTTTGTGATGTTCTTGGCACTATGGACATGGTTTGGGGTTGGGAATTACCATAGGTTTTACAGTGGGCCATTAAAAGCATTTTAAAAATCCTTTAATGTTTTAACTGGTATTTGTAATAATTTGGTTGGTTTTATGATGCATCACAAACTTTTAATATCACAAAATTTCAATAGAATCTATGTGAAAATCATAAAATAATAGGTTTGTGTAAAATTTGTGGGCTTCACAATGAAAAAATGGCATGAGATATATATATATATATATATATGATGTGTCTTTTGTATTTGTGATATTTTGATGTGAAATACATATGATTTACATGTAAACTAGATTTATACAATTATTGTGATATAATTTTGCATAAAACTATGCAATTTCTGTTTATTAAACATGAACATTCACATATGTCATTCAAAAACAATGTTTCATTCATTTAAAGAATATTAAACATATTGAATATATATAGATATTGTGCATATTAACCATAACATGAAATTCATATGATTTTCTTACAAACCTATGAAAATCAAATTTTGCACAAAATTTGTACGAACCTATGAAGTTTGGTAAGTTTGTGATGTGTTCCTAACATGAGGTGGGAAAGGTCATTGGAAGTTATTCATACATCCAAGTATGATCCATATCATCAACTTTAATCATTTTTGGCACAATCAAATTCTTGTATTTTATGTCAATATTAGAAACTACAAGTTCACCATTCAAGTTGATGGGATACTTTTGAGTGAAACCAATATGGTTGAAAATGTGATCTTTTTCATCCATCGAATCCCTCATATGGGGTAGTTGGAAGATTGTTCTCTACTCCCAAAAAATTCCTACATCATCTCATACATTCTTCTTCCAAAATGTTGAGGTTAACTCTACCTTGCATGTTCATATTCTAATAGTTTGCATCGAATCTTGTTCCTACATTATAATCATAGATCTTTTTTAATTCACCTACTATGGTGTCCTTTTTATTTTTGCAAGCAATACTCTTGTGCATGTGTGTTGAACAAACATCATTCATTACATTGTATATATTCACTTTCATTTTGGTTGTTATCATTTCAAATTGGTCTCGAGCATCAACCATCTCCATATTTGCAAGATGTTCATCTCTTTTGGCTTTGATTAAAGCAAGCATTTTGTTGTGCTCCCGATTGGGTTGACATGACTTCCTCATTTGGATTTCCAAAGTTTATTTTGAACATTAACTCATGGTGACCTTTCCCTTGCTTTTCTTTCTTGGTGGGCTAGTTTCTTCAATGTTTTAACATGAATTCTAACGATTTATAGTGCATAAAATTTTATGATATAAACTTTTGAAATAGACTATAAATTGCTTATAAACATATCTTTCACTATTTTAAATTGAAATTTTTTATTCAATGAAATTCTTGAACTTCATTGAAGTTCTTTTTTATGTTTTCTTTGTGGTTCTAGATACTCAAAACTAAAGATCCTTGAGCTACTTTGTTTACATCATTTGTTTAAGGTTTTAACAACTTTGACTTTACATTCTTTTTTTTTTTCTTTTGGATTAGATCCTTTTTTGGTTTCAAGAACTCAAAAAATTGCTTGCATTTTCTCTCTATTTGCATTCTCTCTTTGTAGTTGCAAGTAATCCAAATTCAAGAACATGAAAAACTGCATTTATGCTATCTTTATATTGCTCCAATGTTTTATTTCCATGAAATATTATGTCTACATTCTCTCTTTGTGCTTGCAAGTACTCAAAATTCAACAACAAAACAAATTAAATTCTTACTACCAACAAACTACTCCATCACTTCATATGTTGTGGAGAAGGTGTTATTGAAAAACTCCATCACAACCTCACTGCAACAATTGAAGACAACATTGACATACAATTGTAGCAACAACAAGAGCAAAACTACACTTTCTTGAAGAAGCATGCACCCAGGGATCATTAACATTGAGTTATGAGCAGCTTGCCATCAAGTCTGAATGCAGCTCCAGCAGGTCTTAGTGTTATATTCAGGCACTTTTTTGAGTTTTTGGCCTTGCCTTGGGAGGCAAGGATATTTTGTTTAGATTCATTATAGAGTATAGTAGCTTAACGGATTTTGAGCCCTAGGTAATAGGTCTATTTTGATATGAGGATTTTTGAAAGATCATATTTTGGCTTGTGTTGAAAGTTGAGATCAGTTAGAGAGTTATAGTATCTTGAAGGATTTTGGTTTCATTCCGAGGATGTTTTGAAGATTATATTTTGGCATGGAGAAATATTTGAGTTTCCATAATCCTTCTTTTGCCTTAAGATAGTTTTTAATGTAAATGGCAAGGCCACGGTGTGACACACCCCTTGTTTTCTTAGGTGGGGCAGACAGTCATCTGCTGGTTCCACTTCTGATTCTGCCACTTTCAATTGTCATGTGAATCAACAGTTTCCCTACTGGTTATGGTTTGGAACAGCCTTTGATAGAACTCATTACCACATAACAGAATGGCAGCTTCCCACCAGTAACGCTCTGGAATAGTTCCTGGGAGAACTTGCTACCACCAAGTAGAATGGCAACTTCCCCACCGGTTACACTCTGGAACAGGTCCTGGTAGTATTTGATACTACCTAACAGAACAGCAGCTAGTCCTACTGGACTTGCCACATTCCCTAGTGGAACAGGCCCAACTATAGTACTTAATGTACAGATAGGTTGATTGTAAAAGGCTTCAACAACTGGCAGAATGTAAAGAGGCTTTTTCCAAGGCGTAATCTTGAGGCCAGGTCCAGACAGGTTATCTTTGCTCCCTCTAATGGGAACATGTGTCCTTGTTCCCATGCCTGTGAAAATGAAGACACTCTGTCTTCTAGACCACTATGAACTCTTCTCCAAAACTGTATAAAAGCTTGGAGGTCTTTATGCAGTGTTGGGTGGTTATTAGAAATAGGGAGTGGTTATCAGGGAGGTTCTTATGATTCATAACCACTATTCCCAAAAAAATTAAAGACCAAGTTCTGGTTTATGACTGTGGTTTTCAAATTTTTGAAAAAATCAAATAACTGGCCATAAAGTCACCAGTTCATTGCTAGTTCTTTACAGGTTTTGAAATAACTCGGAATGGTTGTTCTCTGATTCTAATTTTCCAAAGACCAGATCCAGCAGTTCTTGGATTCTGAAATAATTCAAACACTGGAACTGACTGTTCTTTATAAAATCGAATAACCACACAACACTAGTCTTGTGCTGACAAGTCAAGGGGCTCTTGAGCAATGATTGTTGACCATGTTGGCAAGGCAATGCTCCCAAGTGCAAGGTGCTCCAAGATCACCTGCACAATGAGCAGGTGAATCCAATCAACAAAAGTGGGCACTGTCTTTACAAGCATAGAAACAAGTAAGAATTTTTGAAATTCAGGTACCATCTTAGCTTGATTGCAGCCAGATATATCAAAAAGCTCAATTACAGGAAATGAGCAACGTTCATGAATTGTAAGACAACTTCTTGATACATAGCTGCAAGTTTTTATCAACCTCCCAGTCCAGCAAAGTGGCCTGGCACACAGACTTCAATTGCTTTCCTGTGTATTTCTGGCATGTAGGAGTAGTAGAATTCAGATGCAATCTTTCGAGAATCATCAATCATTCTACCTCAATGAGTCTTGGGACCTTTCTTCCCCAATGATTCCAATACTGACCCATTTTGCACAAGGCCCCCTCTCCACAGCTTGATTGTCCACCACCACCACCACCAGCAGTTGACCCACATTGAAGGAGATTCCAATTCACGAGAACTTTGTGAGGCAGCCTGAATCCTAACCACAAAACAACTGCCACATTCTCACTCCCAAAGCAGTTTAGAAAAGCAACCTATGCACAACCCGATCTATTAGGATGTAAATCACTGCAATTCAAATCAATATCACACCATTGCATGTGGGTGATTGCAATCCCAAGTTACCCATGATCCTGCTACTCTAGATCCTAGATATTTCCTGATATGTGGAAACACACAAATTTTCCAGGTTAGGCACGATGTTTTGGCTACAAACTATTTTGGATTCAATAAGACCATGGAGTTAATGTTTCGAGGTTATTGGTGGCCATAGCTTTCGAAGCATGTGAAGGAGTTTGTCAAATCTTGTGATGTTTGTGTTTTAACAAATAATCCTTGTCATTGTTCTCATGGTCTCCTTTAACCATTGTCGATCCATGCGCCCCCACGGTTTTCAATTTCTATGGATTTCATCACAAACCTTCCACCTTCTAGTTCATATGATTCCATTTTGGTGGGGGTGGACCATTTGACAAAAATGGTTCATTTCATTCCATGTACTTGTGGCGAATGCAAACATTAGACACCATCTTCTTATAGATGGAATTCATCCATAATGTCCATCCATAACTCCTAGCTAAATTTCAATTAACTCTCAATTAAACCATAGTTAATTCTTAATTAAGTCCCAGTTAATTTCGAGCTAATTTTTAGTTAATTTTTAATTATGTCCCAACTAAGTCCTAATTAACTCGTAATTAAATCTTAATTAAATTTAATTAACTGTTAGTTGACTCTTAATTATGTCCGAATTAACTTTCAGTTAAGTTTCAATTAACTCATATTTAATTCCTAGTTAAAAAGATTCCTAAAAAGCTTCTTTAGTTGATGCACACATAAAAGCCTCCTTGGAACCTTCCTTGAGCTAGGTCCCCAAAGGGGTATAAATACAAGTAGAACCCTTCATTTCCTATAGTATGTTCAACACTAGTTTTAGGCATGATCTTGCACCATAGTCTTGTCATCATATTTTTATTATGTTTGCATATATTAACATAAAAAAAATCAATTTTCATGTTTATTTTACATATTTTGTGTTCTTGTTTTTAGTTCTTGTGTTTTTATTTTTTAATCATGTAATTTTATTTTGTTATTTGTTAGAAAATTTGATTTAGACCTTTCCTTTAGCCTTTATTCTTATGTTTTTTCATGTCCTTGACAATACCAAAACAATTACTAGCAGAATAATAACCAAATTATTCCTTGATCATGTTTTTCAATATCATAATCTTTTTGAAGATATCATTTTTAATCATAGGACTTAGTTTGCATGCAAGTTTTGAAAGAATTTTTTTGAACTTTTAAATGTGAAAGCGAAATTGTCATCAACTTTCCACCCCTAAAATGGATGGGTAAATAAAATGGGTTAATTATGTTTTCGAATAATATCTATGATGCACAACGAATTATCATAAAGATAATCAATCAAAACTTTTAGCCATGGCATAGTTTGTTTATAATAACGCAATGCATTATTCAACGTAACAAACACCTTTACTTGTAAATCATGGTTTGCACCCCAAGTTTAATATTCAAGGTGTGCACAAAGTCATGAATCCAACAATTAAAGATTGAACCATATGTGACACGTTCCCAAATTCCTTGATAGACTCAAATGTAAGTCTAAGGTGAAAATAACAGAAGAGTGAGGAGTCGGGGCACACTCCTTAGTTTGCAGCATTTTGGGGGTAGAAGGGCGTGCTAGAGGTTCGAAATGGGGATTAGGAAGAGTAACAAACATTAATTATTCACACAAACTTTCACAAACTAAACAAGTTGGTTAGTATGTAGTTTGAACATTTTTTGACGCACTCCCAAGTCCCGGGTTAAACCCATTTGAAGGTCCAACTATGTTGAGTTGCGGAAAGTTGGGACTTGAGGGGCGCTCCCAACTTCCAACACTAAAAGGGGGGTAGAGGGGCGTGCTAGAAGTGGTCCACCCAATTTCGGCTAACTCCAAGTGGTCCACCCAATCTTGTTGATCCGCCGCCACATAATTCCTTAAGAATTGTTGGATCACCAAGTTCACCCTTTCGGTTTGTCCATCGGTTTGGGGACGGAACGAAGTGTTCATCTTGAGTTCCGACCCCATTCGCTTCCATAAGGCCCACCAAAACTTACTTGTAAATTTCGGGTCTCGATCCGACATTATGTCCTTTGGAAGGCCATGATGTTTGAAAATGTGGGAGAGGAACAACCTTCCCGTCTCTTGGGCCATGGCTTCATCTTTTGTGAGGATGAAGTGTGCCATCTTGCTAAATTGATCCACCACAACCATGATGGCATCAAACGCCTTTAAAGGGGGCAAACTTACCATGAAGTCCATTGACACACTTTCCCACGGCCCTTCTGAGATTGGTAAAGGTTGCAACAAACCCGCTTCTTTTTGTTAAATGTTCGGTTTTGTTGGCACACCAAACAAATTTTCACATACTCCTCCGCATCATCCTTTAAGTTGGGCCAATAATAGGACTTCTTTAGGAATGTTGTGGTGCGCTTTGCACCACCATGGCCCGCAAGCGGTCCATCATGACATTCTTTCAAAAGTGTGTCCTTAATTTTCCCTTCCAGCACATAGAGTCGATTTTGTTTGTACCACAATAATCCATTTCACAAATGAAAGTGGGACTTGGCTCCATTTTGGATGCTTTGCTTTGCTTCCTTGGCAAAAACATCCCGACGGCTCGTAAGTCTAACTTCCTTTTGAAGTTCCGACTCTCCCACATACACCACTCTAAGTTGGTGTTTTCGGTTCAAGGCATCGGGGACTATGTTCTCCTTTCCCGGCTTGTGTCGGATGTCCACATTGAACAAGGCCAATGTGTCTTGCCACCTTACTTGTTTTGATGACAACTTGGGTTGAGTGGCAAAATACTTTAAGGGCACATTGTCGGTCCACACCACCACATCTTTGGAACCTATGTAATGGCCCCAAGTCTTGAAGCAATGTATGACCGCCCACATTTCCTTTTCGTGTGTTGGCCACCTTCTCTCCGTCTCACTCAACTTCTTGCTTTCAAAAGCCACCGGTCTTCCATCTTGCACTATGACACCTCCAATTGCAAAGTTGGAGGCGTCAGAATGGATTTCAAAGTCCTTGTCAAAGTCGGGCAACTTCAACACCGGCGCCTTCACCAAAATGCCCTTCAATGTTCCAAAGGTTTTGTCGCATGCTTCATCCCAATCATAAGTGACGGTGGATTTCTTTAAGAGGTTTGTCAAAGGGGCCGTTATCTTCGCAAAGTTCTTGATGAACTTACGATAATAGGAGGCCAATCCTATAAAGGATTTCAAGGCGGGAACCGACTTAGGCGGCTCCCAATCCAAAATTGCTTTGACCTTGTGATCGTCCATCATCAAACCTTCTTGAGTTATCCTATGTCCAAGAAAATCCACTTCCGTCACCCCAAATTCGCACTTCTCAAGTTTGGCATACAACTTATTTTCTCTTAGCCTTTGGAACACTTTGCGAAGGTGTTCTTCATGCTCCTCCAAGGAGCTACTATAGATCAAAATGTCGTCTATGTAGACGACCACAAAATCATCAAGCCATTCGTGGAAAATGTCATTCATGAGAATGCAAAATGTGGCAGGTGCATTGGTGAGCCCAAAGGGCATCACCAAAAACTCATATGAGCCATACCTTGTGCGACAAAACGGTCTTTTCTTCATCCCCTTCCGCGATCCTTATTTGGTAATACCCCGAACGTAGATCAATTCTACTAAAAACCTTGGCTCCCGAGAGACGATCAAATAGATCATCTATGTGAGGTAAAGGATACCGGTTTTTCACTGTTGCCTTGTTAAGTGCTCTATAATCCACACACATTCTCAACGTCCCATCCTTCTTGTGAACAAAAAGGACGAGTGCCCCATATGGTGATTTGTTTGGTTTGATATACCCTTTTGTGAAGAGTTCTTCGAGTTGAACCTTAAGCTCTTTCAATTCCTCATGGCTCATTCTATATGGGGCCTTGGCGGGAGGTGCCACTCCCAGCATCACTTCAATCACATGATCAATTCGTCTTCTCGGAGGCAAGTCTTCAGGCATCACATCCGGGAACTCTTCCAAAACTTGCTTTATGCACTTGGGGGAAGTCACCAACTTGGTGACTTCCTTGGGCTCATA
>Ga0116227_10001898_pt1 | contig 47577 bp, 33 predicted proteins | sample S1TSphgellanicum_FD_89693 | JGI IMG/M metagenome (GOLD analysis project Ga0116227, IMG submission 89693) | Host-associated microbial communities from peat moss isolated from Minnesota, USA - S1T2_Fb - Sphagnum magellanicum MG | ecosystem: Host-associated > Plants > Peat moss > Unclassified... | reverse complement strand
TAATTTTTTTTTTTAAAAACAAAAAAAAACTTTAAATTAATATATTTTTTTTGGATAAAACCTTTCATAATAAAGTTTTTTTTTTTTTTTTTTCCTTGAGTTCATTCTACCAATTCTTGACTTAGCAGCGGTTAAAATCATGGTTAGAGTGGGTCCAAGGTTCAAACCAAAGTTGGGCAAATAATGCAAGGTCTGACATGAATATATATATATATATATATATATATATATTGATAAATTAACAAAGATTTCACATAACAAGCTCACTTGGTATAACACTTTTACACTATATAAGTACCAATGACATATGGTCATTCACCAAAACCAAGGATAGTACCCAAACCTACTTGATATTGGTTTGGCAATAACCTTCTCAATATTATACTATAATAAACATTAAATACCCATTAGGAGTGTTGATATTATGTATAATGTTTAAAATGCTTATTTCAATTATTGCTTGTTAAAACATCAGCAACCATGTTTTCTAAGGATGCTATTTCATAAGCAAGTTATGAGCCCACTGGATTTTTGTGAGCTTTTCTTGTGTTCTCTCTCTCTCTCTCTCAATACTGTGCCTTCATCTCACAGGAATTATGTTTTGTTTGCCGAATAATCTTGACCTAATTATAGTGATGTCTTCCCAACGTAAATCGAAAGATTGCATACAATTTATGCAAGCTGCAATATCTCGTGGTGGCTTCAATTTAATCAAAAGTAAATGATTTTGAAAAGGCAGTTTTTGTGCAGTTCGTGAAGCTCAGAGGGAGAAACTGTAGCGGGAGTTCTTTTCAGATCCTTCACAATGGTGGGATCACAGATCAGAGAAGGTATCTGAACATCAATCCTATCAGAGTTCACATGGAGCTATAGGTGCTCTTGTTGGTGCCAATCTTGTTGCTCTCTTGGTTGCTATTGTGCCATGGTCTAAACTTTGGCAGAAATTATTTTCAGATCCTTTGTACTGGTAGGATGGTAGTGCAATGGTAGTAGTAGGCTGGAAAAAATAAGTATATGCAATATGCTGTGACAAATTTCTCTTGCTGATGGAGAACATCAGGGCAGCTTTTGTCTGTCCTTGTGATAGTATTTATGCCTGAGATGTAGAGAATCTGTGGTTGATCAGCTGGACTTCTGGTTGTAGGTAAATCAAAGGTACCCGGATTTCAAGCATAAGAAGACACAGGAATCACTCTGGCTTGACAACTGACCCAATACACCATGGGTGGCAGCAGAGATGGCTGCAATGGCACCAGGCACAGTGCAATTGAACATTTTTGCATGGAATCAGAAGATTAAAACATATGTGAGGAATGGGAAACCTAAGAAGGCACTGCAGCTTTTCCAACAAATGCAACGAGAAGGAACAAGTCCTGATAAATTCACTTTTATTCAGGTGATTACTGCATGTGCTCGTTTATGAGCACTTGAAGATGGCAGGGATGTTCTTGAACAGGTCATTCAAAATGGTTGTGAGTCCAATGTCTTTGTGGGGAGTAGCTTGGTGGATATGTATGCAAAATGTGGCAGCATGGAGGATGTTTGAGAGTGTTCACCAAAATGCCATCTCAAAATGTGGTGACTTGGAATGCCATAATATCGGGACATGTGAATGTGGGCAAGGGCAGAAGGCACTGGAAATATTTCGACAAATGCAACAGGAGGATGTGCGACCTGACTCTGTTACTTTTGTGGGTGTGCTAAGTGCATGTGCCAGCATAGAGGCACTTGAAGAGGGCAAGCATGCTCATGAGCAGATCATTGAAAGTGGATGGGATTCAGACGTCTTTGTGGGGAGTAGCTTGGTTGACATGTATGCAAAATGTGGCAGCATGGATGATGCTCAGAGAGTGTTCATCAAGATGCCATCTCGAGATGTGGTGACTGGACCTCCATGATATTGGGACATCTGAAAGGTGGGCAGGGGCAGAAGGCACTGGAACTATTTCGACAAATGCAAAAAGAGGGTGTGCAACCAGACTCTGTTACTTTTGTGGGAGTGCTGAATGCATGTGCCAGCATAGCTGCACTTGAGGAGGGCAGGTGTATGCATGAGCAGATCATTGAAAGTGGATGGGATTCAGATGTCTTTGTGGGGAGTAGCTTGGTGGATATGTATGCAAAATGTGGCAGCATGGAAAATGCTCAGAGAGTGTTCACCAAGATGCCATCTCCAAATATGGTGACTTGGAATGCCATAATATTGGGACATGTGAAATGTGGGCAAGGGTAGAAGGCACTGGAAATATTTCAACAAATGCAACAGGAGGATGTGCAACCTGACTCTGTTACTTTCATGGGGGTGCAGAATCATGTGCCAGTGTACTTGCGCTTGAAGAGGGCAGGTGTGATCATGAGCAGAAAGTGGGTGGGATTTGGATGTCTTTATGCAGAGTAGCTTGGTTGACATGTATGCAAAATGTGGGAGCCTAGAGGATGCTTGGAGAGTGTTCGACAAGATGCCATTACATGATGTGGTCTCTTGGAATTCCATACTCGGAGGATGTGCCATGCATGGGCATGGTAAGGAAGCTCTTAAACATTTTGAACGGATGTGTGAACAAGGTGTGCAGCCAAATGATATTACTTTTGTTTGTCTTCTGTCAGCTTGTAGCCATGCAGGTTTGGTGGATGAAGGCATGCGCTGTTATGCTTCCATGACCACTTACATGATATCTCCAAAATTGGAACATTACACCTGCATGGTCGACCTTCTTGGCTGTGCTGGCCATCTACAGCAGGCAGAGAATATGATCAAGGCGATGCCCTGTGAACCAGATGTGACTGCATGGAAGGCTCTGCTTGGTGCTTGCAGAATTCATGGTAATGTCGAGATGGGAGAACGTGTTGCTAAACAAGTTCTTGAATTGGAGCCTGAAAATGCTGCAGGTTATGTGCTGCAATCAAACATCTATGCTACTGGTGGCAACATTCATCTCTGCAAGGATGTTGAATGACAGAGAAATGAAAGAGGTGTGAAGAAACAGCAAGGTCACACCTCAATTGAAGTGAATGATGAAGTGCATACATTCATAGTAGATGATCAAGACCACCCTCAGATGATTGAAATCCGTGCAGAACTGAAGAGATTGTCAGGGCTCATGCACAATGCAGGGTATGTGCCATATACTAAGTTTGAGCTACATGATGTGGAAGAAGAAGAAAATGTTTTTCATTTTTGTTACCATAGTGAGAAACTGGCTATTGCATTTGGGCTCATCAACACAGCTCCTGGTACTCCACTCTGAATTATAAAATATCTGTGAGTTTGCGAAGATTACCACACTTCCACAAAGTTCATTTCAAAGATAGTTGGGAGAGCAATCATGGTGAGGGATGCCAATCGCTTTCATCACTTTGAGGATGGTGTTTGTTCATGCATGGACTATTGGTGATGCCAGTAGCTGTCTGTTTAATCAATGTCTACATCAATTTTATCTTGTTTGTAGCATGTCTAGTGGTATTATTACACCACCTAGTTGGACACTGTTATCAGATGTGTTGCCAATGAGAAGTTGCTGTGGAGCCTCCTCTTAGTTTTGACTTCCTGCCTCTACCCTTTGTACCACTTATGTCTGGTGCCTCTTTCCTCTCATTTAGGGCATTATTTTGGAAACTTTGTGGAATTTGAGACCATAACAACATCTCCAGTCATTAGAAATTGTTTCACTCCTGGCTGCATTAGTTACTGATGCAGGGTTGCCGATTTTCTGTTGCACTTGACTATTGGGCCATTTGGAAAACTCATCTTGATTGCCAAATTACCTCTGAAGTTTCTCTCATTGTTCTTCCATTGCTGGGAGCAGTGCGGATGTTGCAGTTAGCAGTCTGTATTACTGTACATGTTGCTGTCGAATGGAGATGGGAGGAGCCACTACTTGCCTATACATTGGCTGGGGCAGAAATTGAACTGTTTGAGAATACAGCTGAAGGCTTGTAGTAGAGATGCAGCACTCTGTATGTGCTGCAATGTACCTCTTTGTTGAATTTTTTGAATACATGTTAGTTCTCCTGGTAGTGATGAAACATGCAGAAATCAGGGTGAGAGTTGAACTGCTTGGTCTCTATAACAAACAACTTGCATGCACTGCTATTTCTGTTGCAAATTTGATGTCAATATTTCTATGCAAGTACAAGTGGTTCATATGTTTGTGCATTTTGCAACTGAAGTCTGAAGATGGCAGTCAAATGTCAATGGGTTGTTTTATGAAATTGGGGTAGAGTGTTTGTTGATCCAGATTGGCATCAGTGCAAGCTATGTGCAAGGCATAGTGTATCTTTTGTTATGACCATCTAGATGTTTCTCCAATTCACAGTTTAATATACTAATGATCACAGTGAGATCCTGTGCAATGGCTGCTAGACATTTACAAGGGATTACCATGCTTGTGTGCTTCATGATGAAGAATATGTAAAAGTTTTAAGTGGAGTCAGATTTTACCCCATGCAGGAAATTGTGCAAATAGACATGCAGCCGCATGTGAAGCACCTGTGGTGAAGGGATCTCTGATGCCCAACACTGGCAATACATTTGTCTATAATTATATGGCTGCCTGCAACGATTGCAGAGGTTGTTGACTCAAGGCCAAAACTCTTGAGCAAGATTGTAAGTTCTTGAGTACCATATTGCTGATCACTTCAAACAATCATCCACTCCAAACAGACTCAATTCCTTTTGTTGATGGGCACTCACCGCGTTATCTAAGATTTCTGATCTTACTGACATCCTGAGAACCATGATCAGACTGGTTGGTAGGCATCTTTGTTGTGTATTGTCTTGAGAGTGTAGTGCTTGACTAGAAGCACATTGTCTAGATTCAAACTTTGGAGAAGCAAATGGAAGTAGCATAATAGACCTCAAAAAGAAGATTCTTCAGCAGTCCATTTCCTACTCCCTAGTGTCAGATCTCTTACTCCAAATACTCCTTTCCAATTGTCCTTACACTTGTCACTCCAAATTGTGTCCAATTCTTTGACCAAAGCCTCTCCTTCTGTCAGTGAAATTCACAATTGTTTCAAATTACCATTATTGAATCAAGGGAATTTTGCCTCAATATAACCACCCCTTATATTTAAAGACAACAAAAGTTCCAATGTAAATGGTTCATGACTTGGCTAAAATGGATATGGCACACAAAGAAGTATACAAAAGACACCACGATCTTCACATTTTAATGACAACTAGTTTATATTCCTTGTCTACCTCTATCATACATGGATTTGAGTTGAGTTTCTATGTCACAGATGAGGATTTTCCAAAACCTCCAATAGGTTCTTGCACTTCTGTTGTACTGCCCTCCTGTTTTGTCATTAGTCATTTCATGAATGCAAGAGACCACTTTCTCTGCTCTTACAAACAAGGCTTGGTGTTTCTATCCCAACTAGTCATGAAGGCTATTTACAATGTTCAACCATGTGGAGCCATGATATTGTTGACAATGAATGCAGGGGCAACTTTGGAAACCGAAATTGACAGCAGCAGTCATTCGTCACATGTAGAATAAACCAAAAAGAAAAGGAACTGCAAGAAAATTCTGTTGACCAACCGATTGGCCCATGTTTCGAACATCCATACCAAAACCAAGAGAAGAATGAGAATTATAAGAGGGATGCATACCTTTATGCAAACATAGACATAGTGCAAGTCAGGGTCTTCCATTTTGAAAAGGGGCCCAAATGTCAAGTCGTCATTCAAAAGAACTTGATCAGTCAGAAGTTTGGAAGTACTTTCATCAGTTCTCATGGAGCCTGGTTTAGCTGCATGGAAAAAGCGGGTAATTTGCACATGAGGTCAAATCCATTGTTCATAGGAAACCAAACTCTCAACTCTAACCATTGAATGTGTGATTAATCACAAAGGTACATACTACTGATTTAGTCCTGAGGCAATAGCCTGAAAGTAGTTAAAATTTGCCACTGTCAGGTTTGTCACCATATTTGCCTTGATTGATTTGCTACCAAGGGTAACTATCATAATGAGCTTGTAGAGGACACTCCACAAGGATACTAACTAATTTAGAGGATGTTGCTACTTATATGTCATGTCACAAGGACAAATTAGAAGGCAGATAATGAATTTCATGTCAAACTATAATAAGGAATCGGCATGTTATGAAAACCTTAGAAAAAAACAAGATCAGCATTGAGGAGAGCATTACATATGACATGGAAGAGAACCTCCCACAAACAATTTTCAGCCTTCAAGTGAGGTAGGCGCAGCCGGGGTTCCCCCAATGTGATCTGTTTGTGAACAGGAAAGCACAACAATTGCTTATGAATCCAGCAATACTATCAACCTCACCAACTCATCTTAGACATGCCCATTTAGACCTTCGAACATTTGCAATAAATCACAACATGAACCCTAGACTGTGGGCATTAACCCAAACCCTTTGACAATCTTAGTCCATAAAACTTGAAGTCCGAATGTGTCCCAATTTTATTTCAGTGACTGACATGCCACCTATGTCAAACCAACTTAAACAACAAAGCTTTACAAAATACAAAGTCACACTTCGAAAAACAGAATGAGGTGCAAATGGGGTCTAGGGACACAGACCAGCAAGTACACACCTCCTGGCTTCAGAACCCTAGCACAAGCACATACTTATACACATAAGTCCACAACAAACTTTTCTCTCCAACGCATACTCACATTGCAATAGACAACTATGAAAATGATTATATTTTCTGTACATACCACATGGTTTTTCAAACCACCTGGAACCCTAATCCAAAGGCATTGATCACCAACCTTAGATAACAACAGAGTTAGGACCATCCACCATGTATAGTCCAAATCTGAACACTAAAAACTTTCAATTTTCTGAAGAGTAAACCAAGACCAGAACAAGAGCTTGGCAGGTAGAAAGAACAGTAAGGAAAAGCACATGCACGAGTAAGGACCTGTGAACCTCCTGGAGCATAGTTGACACACTACATGGTGCACTAGTTCCACACTGCCATCACACAGCAACATTATACATGAGCAGATGAAATTACTTTATATCTTTGAACATTACGCATCTTCAGACATAACCCATACGGCTTATCTTTGTGAAGGGAATGCAAACATTAACTGCTCACCATCAAGGAGTCCAACAAGCCTGCAGTATCACCCACAGCAGAATATCTTTAGCAATCACAGTTCAAAGAAAATAGTGTGGCTGCAGGCAAGGTGCATAATCTCAACACCATGCATAAAACTGCTCCAGGGCAGAAAAACCCACTTGATGAACAGCTCAAGGAACAGTGTAAATACAGGAAAGTATATATGAATCATGTATCAGCTTCTCACCAACCTGTGGAATCAATGCTCCATACCTTTATCCAATACAGAGTCAAATTGACCATCTTTGAAAGCTTTCATCTCTTGCACATCCATTCTTTGATCTGTTTGTCCAGAGAAACGAACAAAGAACTATCTTGGATCACTAATGCCCAGATCAAATTCCACAAGTTTGTATCAAAAACAGCTTCCCATGACAGTGAACTCAACAGATAGCAGAACTTGAATTAGGGCGTCTATCTGATCTCTTTAAAGAAAGTACAGAAGCTGACTGTGCTTTCAAATATACTGTGGAGTTTTGTCAAAGACTTGGAATTTGGTAAATCATTGCATAGGTTGACTATTGGAAAATCTAGAAATTGGAAAGTTCTTTCATGCAGAGCAAAAGCTGCGGCAAGAAGTCAGAGATATCACAATGAAGGTCAGGGTATGAAGAAGGGTTACACTGCAGTTGGTGCATGTCCTTGTATTTTTCTCGCATTGCTTCAATGACAACAGCAGAGATGTCGATGTTCACAATATCTTGGTAACCATCAGAAACCATGTCCTCTGATATTGCTGCAAATATACCCCAACCAAAAATCTCCTGAATCTCTGAATCTCAGTCCCCATTGTTCCTACACAAAACTCCTAAACCCTTCCTTCCAGTACCTTAAGCACTCATCAAAGAAGAAGACAGATATGCAGTGACATACATGCATTGCCGCAACCAACCATGAGTATTTTGCTTGACTTGGGGATGTACATGTTGATCAGTGGAGCCACTCCTGCATACCGTTGGTACCAATCAAAAGTGCTTGTATCCTGGCTGTATCTGTTGTCCCAATAAGTTTCAACCCCATATGCCTGTGGTTCACCGTTTTCCTTTGTCATTTAACGCTCCAGACAGACAGATGTTTCTCCAATTCTGGGTTGAGGAGACTACTGATCACAGCAAGATCCTGTGCAATAGCTGCTGGATGTTTTCAAGGGATTACCATGCTTATGTGCTTCACGATGAAGAAGATGTAAGAGTTTTGAGTTGAGACCGACTTTACCCAGTGTGGAAAATTGTTGCAAATAGACATGCAGCCACATGGGAAGAACCTCTGGCAAAGGGATATATGATGCCTAGCACCAGCAATATGTTTGTCTATAATACATGGCCACCTGCAACAACTGCAGGGGTTGTTGACTCAGAGCGAAAACCATTGAGCAAGATTGCAAGTTCCTGAGCACCATATTGCCGATCCACCCCAAACAGACTCAATTTCTTTTGTTCTTGGGCATGGACAGGTTATCTAAGATTTCTGACCATAATTAGGAAGGTGGAGGGATCAAGTACTCTAGATTCCTGAGCAGAACTAGAGCTAAAATTCCTTGACCATCAAAGCCCAAAGTGAAAGTCCAGCCACGATGCAAGCATTGTGAGTTCAATGAGGAGCAATTATTATGTGAGGGCAAGGTTTGTTGTTGTTGTACCTTGGCTTGTTCTAATGCAGGCTTTAAGTGCCTTGGTCACCCAAAACCAAAAAAAAACAGAGATCTAAACTGTGTCTCACAGCACTTGAAGATTGTGCAATCTGCCAAAGAAAAATCAACAGAACATCAAGCTTCTGCAATGGACATGCAATTTGCAACGCACAAAATAACAATTCCTCTCTCAGAAATTCATACTGATGTAGCAAGTTTGAAACAGGGTGATGAGTGCAACATATCACCAGTTCCTGAAAGATCCCCAATCGTAATTCAATGAACCACCGAGGTGTTTATTGCTGCAATAACATGCATGACCTGCAATATGAAAATTTCATCCACAGCAAAGAAGTTATGTTGGTTGTGGCTATTTGACATGGAAACAATGCATTGCTCAGACCCTATGTGTAGACAACTCAGGATTTGTCAACAGAAGCATGAGTGCAATTTTTTTCACAAAAGAGCAATAATATGTGGAGAAGGCTAATCAATAGCAGCATTACACAAGTAGGAGCTCTATTGTTGAAGAAAAAGCTTAAGCAGACAAGCAGACAGTGCTCCTGGTTCCAAGAAACTCAGTCCCCAACAAACTGGAAAATGTGTTTTGTGATGGGAGATTTTAGTGGGTCTCACTGTTCCTGTCAGAAGTGATCCAATGGATCTCCAAATGTTACTGAAGTCACATAACTCTACCTGCTACTTGCTGGTATCTGAATCCAATCCAGCAACAACTGGTCACCAGATAAGGAGGATAAGCACATGATTGGAACCATTCATTTCCTTCTCATTGGTGAAGAATTGGAAAATATGATGTTGGATTAGCATTTGGAGCTGTTTCTGATGTAGGATTTTGTGTTTATGGGAAAGTGTTAATGATTTTCTGGGTTGGTATGCTTGCAGAATTCAGATCAGGTAAATGATGTTCAGCTCCTCAAGAGCTTCAGTAGCAAATTCACAGTGTCTAATGGCTGATTTTGAACAGATTTCTTTGCTCTCCACCTGCTCAAGGGATATTTTCCAGGCACTAGTCCACTTGAATGTCATGAGAATTTCTATTTCAGAATGGGAAATCCAGAGTCTTGGTGTTGTAGGTAAATACAGAAGCTGTCCTCATGTCAGAATGCAGGACTTTAGTGCATGATGAGTGCATCAGAATGTGGAGAGATTTGAAATTGGTTTTTCAATGAGTTTCATATATAAATCTCAGTGTTTTTCTTTTTACTTCTTTTTCGCATGACTTTGCTGTAGTACTGGATCATGTTGCAGGTTGCTGTGGGCTTGGATGGTTATGCAGGTGATGAACTAATAAGGAGGTAAATTGCAAAAAAACAGAAATTATTGCAATCATGGGCTTTGAAATGGGATACACGGATACAATCTAGTGCAGCACCTGGACATGCAAAGAAAACAGCAGATCACAAAGGAAATTTTTTTAATGATTGACATGAATGTTCCTGTGCTTTGTTGCTCGTGTGCACATGAGCTCCTGGCCGCAGTTTCTGTTTTGTCTGATTTTTCTTCTCCCTACAGTACAAGAAGACTGGGCCTCAGAGACTGGGCCTCAAACAGAGCTTCTGCACATCACCCTAGCATTCAACTTTCCACCCCCTGCAAAAGCTGAGAAAGTTTTGACGATCCCTCTCTAATTTCTTCTGTTATCTCCCGGGCTGCAGCCACAACACCCAAGAAGAGCCCCTGGAGGTCTTTTGCAAGATTTGATTTGTAAACAGATCTAGCAGTCAACAGACTTAGTAAGCGAGTAAATCTCTGCAATCCCACCTAGCTAGCACGCAGCAGCATTTGCTCATGTCACAGCACTCTTGCTCTCAACTGTTCCTGCTGTAACCCCATGTGTTCCACAACTCAGCAAAGATTTGGATTTGCAACTCATTGCAGAATAATGATCTAAGATTCAGCCCAACCCATGAATGCAGGCAGCTGAATTAATAGAGATTCAGGAACTAGTAGTGATCTGCATCCGAGCGAGAGCAAGATTGCTTGGGCGAAGAAGCTGGATGTTGTTCTCTGATCAATGCTCCAGTCCAGCGTAAGCGGCAAAGCTTGTTAGGCAGATTGAGAAAGCTTGGAGGGCAGACAACGGCCAGCAAACGTCCAGTATGTAAACCCCCTTGCTCACTTTTCCCAGCTGCAACACCACTCTCTGATCCGGACTCGGGGCGGCATCCGAGGAGCTTGAATCTAAGGAGCTCTCGATCAGTTGGAAGTTGTGGATTGAGGCCATTGTTGCCCTGCCCTTGAAGTCCAGCGACCAGCAGCTCCTACGTTGGTTCCATTCCGGCGCCTTGCTCTTCAACCACAGCCTGCCGCTTCCAGACGGCTGCGCTTCATCTGCGCGAGCTTCAGCGCGTTCCTGTGATTCGACCAGGAGCTGCTGCTGCTGCTTTGCATGCAAAACGCCATCGCCATTTGCCCGATCTGGTTCTTGTTCTTGTTCGTTGTGACTAGGACTGCTGTGAACGCGTCTCGTTTGCAAAAAGAAGCAGTTCAATGCGACGAACGACCTCGTGGCCGCTGCACTTGCGCGGGCCAGTCTAGGAGCTCTTCTTCTGGCAGGAGACATGATGTTGCAGCCTGAGCTTGAAGAAACAGCAGCAGGTACTTGCATTAAGCCACAACTGAGCTTGCGCTGGCGCACACCAGAAATAATTTCTTCGCTATACTTGACGCACAATGGCGCAGGAGTAGGAGTTGTTGTCCCGGGAGCCGAAGAAGAAGAAGATTTGTGATGCAGATCTCCCGCGAGCACGAACTCTGACCTAGCGAAGTTGGACTTGACCACATGAGACGCCACATGGGGGGAACCAGAAGCTGCTCTGTCAAGCTTCACCAACCTTGTAAGATCGGTACTGAGTTCGAAGGAAGAACTCGAAGGCAGGAAACGCTTCCGAGCTCCGAGAAGAAAATACTCCTCAGTGTGACCCTGCGAGCTCTGAAAGCTCTGGAACAGAAAGAAGGAGTTCCCTTTCTTCTTCAAAACGCACTGCAACGGACAATCCAGAGCCGGTGGTTTACGGATCGCAGCAGGGAAACGAATGAGTGGAGAAGAAGCTGTAGAGGGAAAATTCACAGATTCTTCATGCGCTGCTGCTACTGCTGCTGATGCTGCTTCCTGCTCCTCCATCTCCTGTTGCTGCTGCAACACCAACTGACGCCAGCTCCTACAAACTCCAGCTACCGCCACTATGCGTCTCCCTTCTCCCCTCTCTTGACACCCCGTCTGCAGTACTCTTTGCAACACCAGCGCCAAAATCTCGGGCGCCAAGCTCTCCCATGACTCCGATGATCTCACCCCCATCATCATAATATCAACAAAATCTCTTTCTTTCCCAAAACTGATCAACCCAATGAAAACAAACTGACGAACAAGTCCCCAACAAATCAATCTCGCATAGCTACACACACACACACACTGTACACACGCTCTCTATCCCTCAACCCAAGCTACATGAGAAACAAACCCACCCAACGACCCACCAGAGCTGCCACCAAAGCTTCCAAAACACAGGGGGTGCTCTCGACTTGACAACAAGAGTAGCACCAGCAGCAGCACCAGCAGCAACAACAAATTTCTCAGGGCAGCAAGCAAGTGAGTGAGTGAGTGAGTGAGTGTATGATTGAGCACGGACTGGAATGGTCTGATGGAGAGGGGAGAATGGGGTGGGGAGATTTTGCAACTGGGTTGATCTGATGAGATGCAAGATTTGTCAGTAGATTGATTACAAGTGGCTTTGCTTTTTTAACATCTCTTGAGTCTTGAATGAATTGTGCAGGTAGCTAGCTAACTAGCTATGGCCAGAATCAGCAGGTGCTGTTGGAGCAGCTCACTTTGAGCTACTCTGTGCCCACCACCACCACCACCACCAATAGTGGTAAGTGCAAAGTGAAAAATAAGTAAAGCAAAAGGCATGTTTTAGCCAGTGTTGTTGCCAGGTTCTTCAATTTCAGGTCAGGTTCAGGTAAGGTTATAAAGTCAGGTTCTATGGTCTCGGGATGGGGAAGCTCTCAAGTTTGCTTGGAGTCACAATTGGAACCTAATAGAAGAATTGATTTTTCTTTTTTAGATTGAATTAGAACCTGAACTGCCTTGGTGTTTAATCTTTTCTTTTACATGAAAAATTATTAAAAAAACAACAATAATCCATTCAAAAACGAATTGCCATTTTTTTTTCCCTCAGTTTTGATTTTTATTTTTATTCTTGGGTGAGGATGTCGTCACAAGCATGTCTATAGGCTACACATTTAATGGTTCTCTACAAAATGTGACTAGTTAAGTCAAATTTTGCCTTGGGAGGCTCGTCATTGTTGCTACACTACAAAGTTGAAAAAAAAACCTTGTCCTGTTTTTAAAATGTTCAGGTGCTTTAGCTACGTCAAGTATAGTTTTATTTTTAAATAATAAACTTGACCTTACATTTTAAACAAATGATTGCATTTGATTGGTTGTACATAATTAATATTACATAATTATGTGTAGGGTAATGCACAAAGGCAAATGCATTACCAAAATAAGGGCCAGCACTAGGTGGTAGTGGTAAAGGATGGATCCAATTTCAGTAATGCCCTCATCCAAAATGCTTTACCCAGTGTAAAGATTACTGTAGAAACTTTTCAAAATGGGAAAACCCATTTTTGCAAAATTTGTGCTTATAACTGACCCTCCAAATAAACTAGCAAATTTCTGATAGGTCTTTACAGCTTCAACTTTACTATGGATTCATGAGGATTGAATAGATCAATGTCCAATGGATTCATGAGGATTGAATAGATCAATGTCCAAGGCATCCATTCATGGGTCTAGTAATAGAAATTTCCAGTTGTTTGCACAAGCAAGTGAATAATTTTTCTTATCTTTGTGTCAACCATGCATGTGTTATCATGAAAGGCTTGCAAAGTCCTCTCTCAATACTACCGACTTGCCTTCCTTCCACAATGGCTTGCCATATCTCTTCGACAGACATAAACCCTCTGCAATTCTAATGTCAGGCAGGCAATAGCCCCTTGACTACCTATTGCCCTTGACTTTCACCACCACTTGGCAACCCTTCATCTCTTGAAAATCCCTCTATAACCCCTCTATAATGTACAGATAGTGGCGACGGGTGAGGGTTTGGCAAGTGGCCAAGAGGATTTTGAACTTACCATAGTACCTCAATGGATTCAGTGGTAGTTACATTATTTTTTAGATTGTCGATTTTTTAAGAAATTTATTGCATGATGTTTTGAAATTTCAAATATTCAAGTTGCACAACATCAAAAAATTTGAAAACCTAAAGGTTATAAGGCACTAGCATTCCCTTATTTTTTCATTCTCATAGTCATAATTATACACATTCTGCTTGGGGGATAATATGGTCTCAAACTATGGTGAATATTGAATTTATGAATTGATGAGCATATATATAGGGAGTGATGAATTTTGAACCTATTTTCATAAGGAAATTGAAACTTGGGTTTGTTCACTAGGGAAGTGAAACCTTGGACCATGTTGTGAGGAAAGTGATTTTTGAACTTTATTCATAAGGAAATGGACACTTAAAAAGGCGAGGCAATTGACACTTGAACTTCTTCCATGAGGGAATTGAAACTCCATTCATTCATGAGGGAGAAAGGGCAGTGGAATGATGTATAAGTTCCAAGAGAATCTTTAAAATATCTAAGTACCAGGAAGCCAAAAAGGAAAAGAGAAGCAAGTCATCAATTGTGACAAATTGAATGAAACCCAAGAGAGGCACTTACTTGTCTTTGACACGATTCAAATGTTTTGTGTGGCTGATTCGAAGGATCCACAAATGTATGCAATCCCCCAAGGAACTCACAAATCCATCTCTTTTGAAAAGGAATCCAAAAAGAGCGAAAAAGGGTAAACTAGAAACACACAAACTGCAAAGAGTGCAAAAGGGTGGAGTGTGCCAAGAGCATGAAAGGATGATCAACAAGTGACCTGGCCCAGCTAACACGGGTCAATTTTTCTTTGGAGTCAGGAGGTGAAGGGGAGAAGTGTAATTCAAGAGATGATCATTTTGGACGGGGTAGGAGAAAGCAACCAAGAGAATGTAGATCAACATTTGTGATGCTTTGGCCATAGCATAGAGGTGCCTTGTATAAGATGTGCCAAAGAGTTGAGAAAAGCAAACACTCACTTTATAGAGTGATGACTCCAGAAAATAGAGGGAGGACTAGTTGGACCACAATGCCTTTTGCATCCCCCTTTTTGTGTGTATGTGCATACCTATATGTTCATTTTGAGAGTCCAAAGGGCATCATTCTAGAAGGCTTGCCAACAAAAAAAAAGTGACTTCCACTTACTCTTTATTGTGTGTTTGATGACCCCCCATTTAAAGGCCATCATCATACACACATGGAGTAGCACTACAAAGAAAGGATTCAAGAACTCATGAGAAGTAACCATTTGCCAAAATAAATTGTTCCGTAACTAAAAATGATTCCCATAGACCTCATAATGGGTTTCACAACTAGAAATACTTTGAACCTAGCCTAGTAGGGTCCAAGAGAACCGACAATTCTCATATTTGCAAACCATCTGACAAGCCCACATGTTTGGAAGAGAATGTTAAAATATGCTTTTGTGGCAAACAACAAGGGTGGCATTTTAAACTATTCGTAGCCATAGTTTGCCTATGGAGGCCCACACATCACATAATGTTTTGGCCTTGCTACCGTAAAGTGTGGGCCCTCAGATATTTTTTTAAGTTGTATAATGAGTAAATATATTTACTTAAAGCATCTCCACCCCACACCCCCCATTTGAACTCTTACAAGTGTTTAACCACATTCAACATTAATGTTAATTGCATTGGGTGAACAAGCATCTTCACTAGTATCATGGTAAGAACCCTAATCTTTCTTGGGTTATTTTTAAATATTATTAATATCCCAACCGTAAACTATAAATCAGGAACTCCGAGTGGAAAATTAACATTGCACAGGTTAATTATAATTACTTGGAAAGGGCCTCACTCAAATACCTTTTAAATGTCAAGGCAGACCAAGTTGGTTCACTTTTCAATATATTTTGAGCTTTCTCTGAGGTTTAGGGTTAAGGTACCCGTGTTGGTGTCGGTTCACTCTGGTGGATGCTGGTTCACCATGGCTTTAATAAGTATTTCCTTATCCCCATGTGAAGAAATTGGATGATGTCAGGGGTATAGAGTGAGAAATTACTTTTAAATTATTTCAACAAATGAGCCACTCATTATGAGAAACCAATCAAAAGCAGTCATTTTTTTTCTTTTATTGGCAATTCTAAAGTCATTAATAATATCATGTGCAAATTAAACAAGTCCAAAGTCCATTTTCACAAGGCGGCTTGGTCGCATCAGCACCCAAGTTAGCACCATGGTAGAAATCCCAAGATCTATTTAAATTATTCCTAAATATTACAAATATCCCCCCCATGCTTATACTAAAATTCAGGGTCTCTATGTTGAAATCTAACATTTTTTTAGGCTTAATATGGCCAGCCATTAAAGAGGCCTCACAAGGACATCATTTTCACACTATTTAAAGGTTATATACTTCATTCAAAGTATTGTGGACTTGGGAGTTTGTACAATGGCCATATTGATGTCATACCTCTTTGGGTCCACAATGCAGGGCCACCATTTAAGGCTACATTAATTCTTCAAGGAAATTAAATGGAAAATTATATATGTCAGCTTCAGGCTTTATGCCACACTGCAATTGTTTGCCCCCAAAGTTGTGTTTAAAAACAATGGTGCCAAAACATTTTAAAACCCACCCCATTTGAGCACGCACTCAACTCCTTGTACGCACACTTTGCCACTATTTTGGCACACTCTGTCTTACGAATGCCTCAACTTGCCACACCTCTTTTCCTGAATAATAGCATTGTTTGCAGAGATTCCACCAATGAACTGCACATTGCCCCCTTTCTTAAATTTGTTTTACTCTAATGAGCTGGAATGTCCACTTGGGTGGGCCTCGATTGTCTTTTGCATACTACAGGCCGTGCGTATGTTTCACTACTTTTTGTAACATTTTTTCTTGACTCCATCAGATGCTGGAATTTGCAGTTGGGTTGAATGAGATTTGGGTGGCCACCAATTGTCTTTGTAGCCTATACTGCAAGCCTAATGTGTGTTCCATTAATTTTGCAACGATTTCTCTTGACTCTCAGATGCTGTGAAAGTGGTTCTATGTGATAACCATTGGAATAAAAGAAAAAGCCACCTAAATAAAAATCAAGGATGGAACACATCCATCAAAAGTACAAGGCAAATGAGAACACAAGTAGACACAACCCCAAGATAAAACAAAAGCAAACAATCAACAAAAATCAGGTAAAGACCCTATGCAAAGAGGACTCATGACAATAAAAGAAGAATTTATGATAATAAAGAAGACTTTCAACAAAAGAGTTGTCATCTGCCACAAATCAGCTAATGATAAAGGTGCACTAGTTATGATATGTGAAAGAGATGAGGAACATCAACCAAGTGTAGCAGCCCGCTAAAAAATCTCTATGACTTGCACACATTGTAGGGCTATGAACACACATTGACGATAGTAAGAAACAACCATCAAAGGGATTAAAGAAGACCACTGATTATGTGTGATAATGGTTTGTGCATAAGCGGTCAAAAAAGAATCAAAACAAGAATGAAAACACCCATATGTCTTAATAGTAAGGGGAATGAAATCAATGCCTAATGTTCGTTTAAAGTACAATTGTGTTTTTTCTTAAACAGCCATTATTGTTACATGTGTTATTGTCAATGTTTGTTACACCATATCTGTGCAAGTCGAGTTAGCAATGATGATATCCATCAAGGTCCAAAAGTTGTCTCTAATGATAAGGATATCCACTCGTTGTCAAGTGTGGCAAGGGAAAAGGTGAGAGCCTTCCTTCTGAATATGTGCTCCACTTTTCAAAGTAATAGCTACGATAGTATCCTGAAATGTATGGTGGGCTATTATATGTTCACTCTCACAAAGGCACCAAAGAAAATGGGTAACTAGATCATCAATGGTATGACCACACTAACACTATGAAAAATGGGCAACAGTAGGATGTGGCAAGCCAAGACAGGTACGTAATGCTATAAAGAAATGGGTTGAGGATAAAAGAAATGTAGGTGTGGTAGAACAAATTAATAACCAAGTGTTTGCCCCTAGACCTGCACATGAATAGAAACGTGTTTGCATGATATCTAAAGGAGCGTTTACTAGGAGCAAGGCAAACTTCTGCTCGTGTAAGCGATCCACCAAAAAAACTTACAACTAAGGATAAAATTGAACCATTAAATCTTCAAAGGGTGGGGCCTAATAATAAACAATCTAGGGTAACAAGGTTCAGTATTTCGTAATGCCATCTAGAACGAGGAAATGCCAATGTCAACATGTGCTATTACATCCAAAAAAATTAAGTGATTACCCATATAGAAACAATCAATGCCCAACATCCCAAGAATGCAAAGGTAATAGTCCAAACTACAAAAAGGAAGCTGAACCCATCCAAAGAAGCAAAAAGAGTGGTCTGCCAACGAGTTAAGTGACCAATAAAACCACCAAAAGATCCTGCACCAAGTAACTTCTCCAATATAACTTTGGTACAAATATTGAATTTAATGTAATGCTACAAAATACTGGGAGATGGAAACATTATACGAAACAAGTAACCAAGGCATTGGGCATAACACAACAAGAGCATCACAAAAGTCATCTAATGATCTGTAAGCATAAAGAAATTAAATATCATCTCAAGATCTTTATGACGAACTTCAGCCACAAACGACTTAACAAATGACCTAAATCCCACTAGTGCGCCTAAAATACAAAAACCCGAATTGGAAATAAGAAAGTTAGGAGGAAGTGATATAAACTAATCCAACCCCTGTGGAGACCAAGCTACACATTTCAATGGTTGTATTGAAAGCCTTAATGTTGAAAATTCATGTTACAATTGTAAGAAAATAAGAACCACATTTGATGTGAAATCTACTATGTCACAACCCTAACATCAAGTTCATGATTAAATGTGGAGTGCAAAGGCACTTGAGGCCAAGAAAGTGTGTTTGGGAATGAAACACACTCTCACAAGTGGGGGGAGAATGCAAGAGATTGAACCCAATGGCTCCCAAATGCACTCCCACTTTGTAAGTTGTATTCGTGTGAAATTCCCGAATATTCAAAACCTTAGTATAAAGGGCAAACAAACACCAAATTAAGCCCCAAGATACCATTGAAAAGGTTTTGAAATGTAGATGCTTAAAGTGTTCTCACATTGTTCATTTAAACCTAAAAAAATGCATGAGTTATGATCAAAAAAATGAGTGGGAGTCAAATTGGGAATTTGACTATTGACCACAAATCCCCTTAGAACAAAGTTCAAATCATCTTTGATTTGGGCGTGTGATACATCATTGGAAAGTCTTTTCAAGTGCTACAAAATATTACCCTTGTATGCTCAAAATAAGCTTGATTTGAAGAAGATATGAATGTCCAAAGTTTCAGAATAATAAGAGTTCCAATTTTGGGATTTCCACTTGGGAATCCTGAGAGTCTCAAAAAAATGTGTCATTTGGATGTAAGCCCCACGGAAAGTCATGGAGTCTACTATAAGGAATGGAATGGTGCCTCCTCCCAAAGGTTGTGGACCGTGTAAAGCTTGTGCTTAAGGTTGTCCTTACTAAGTGCGTCACACCACTTACATTTAACTTGCACTAACCACCTTCTTTCCTTGGTTGTGCAAGTTGATTTCATCTTAAAATTTTGCTTGTGAGTTTGTCCTAATCCCATCCCAGAACTCCAACACGCCCTCCTACCCCCAAAAGTGTTACGATGTTGCAACCCTAGCTTTGGGCTCGCAAGCAAGGCAAAAGGGGTTACAAGGTTGCGGGCCAAGAGGAAGCCCGGAAGTCACATCACATACTCCCAGGAGTGTAAAAAGTGCAAGGGAGTATGAGGGAGTGAACCCTCACACTCCCAAGGCAATTCCCACTTTGGGAGATGGAGTCCCAGTGGACTCCCAAAATTTTAGAGAACGATTTCAGGGGTCAAAACTCAATGGCTTATGACGTTCTTTATATCATTGGAAAGCTCTTGGAACGTAAATGTTTAAAATGGGCTCGCATTTCTTATTTGGACATCTAAAACACATGTTATGGCCGAAAGAAGGGTCGGGAGTCAAATTGCCAATTTGATTCCCGACCACAAAAAGTCGGGAATCAACCTGATTTACTTAGCTACAAGGGGAGTGCGACATACCGTTGTAATGCTCTCGACAAGAGCTACAACTTTGCTTTAGATTGCATTGCAATCCGACGTCTGCTTGCAAAATTATGGGGCTTCAAAGTTACGGGAATCCCATTTGGCGCGATTTCGGGACTCCCACTCGGGAGTCCTGGGAGAAAAAAACCATTTGGATGTAGCTTCCGTGGCCAGCCACAGAGTATACTATAAGGGGGAAGGTGGTGGCTTCCCCCAAGTCCGGGCCGTGATGAGCCTTGTGTGTTTGTGTTACCCATGGCTCGTTCTACCACCAAAGGTGTTCCAACTATGCACTAACCATTTTGTGTGGGTTGTGTGCAAGCTCATGTGAATGAGTGAAACTTGTCAACTCTTCCTAGTCCCATCCCAGAGCTCCAACACGCCCCTCTACCCCTCAAAGTGTTATGAGCTAGGGAGTGTGCCCGACTCCTCCCTCTTTCGCTATCTTTTACTTGGACTCACATTTGAGTCCTTCAAGGAGTTGGGAGCGCGTCATACGAGCTAAGGAACATGCCCCAATTCTTTTCTTTGTTTGTTGTTTCACTCTGGGACCCACATTTGGGTTTCTTAAAGAATTTGGGGGTGCATCATACTATATGTGTATCATCCACCAATGAAAGGAAAACACAAGTAGGGTGGGATACTACCATAAGGCAAAAGGCGTAAAGGTGAGCTAAAGCAAACAATGTTCGTCCCAATGGGTCCCCCTGTTGTGTACCTAACTATGATGAAATGACTATGAAATCTTCATGTCAAAAAGTCTAAAAAAATACAATGAAGATGGGTGTGCATAGAACCGTCAAACAAATGGGAAAATGTGATTCAAAGAAACCAAAAAAGACCATAACTTTTGAAAAATGGTTAACCATGACACCAAATGGTTTAGGCATTAATCAAAATTACCAAAAAATTTACAAGTAATCCTTTCAGGAATGCAATTGTCCAAGCACAAACAGAGAACAACCCATCAACATTGTAAATTTCCAACTATAATAACTTCATACAAAAATCCATGGCTACCTATACAAAAGGAAATAAAAGGTGGAATTAATTTTTTTTTGCTACAAAATGGACATGGACAGATGAAAACAAGCCAAAAGGTGTTGGGGACGGTTTGGATTCACCAACCTAAACCCTAAAGGTTTAGTTTTCATCTCCAAGATGCGAAGATGATGATCATTGATCTTGCCTTATAACCTTCCTAAACCCTAACTCTTAGCCTATTTGCGAAAATGCAAATGTTTGTCTCACCAGAATCTTGCAATGGTTGTGTATGAAAGTTTGCCAAAGCTTTCTTTTCCTCCTTTTTGCTCATTGCCAAGGAGCTCCTACTTCTAATCTTTGTCGTCCACTTGCAATGGTGTTCTATTTGAAGTAGTTTTTAGTTGCCAACTACATTTTCAATGTTTGGAAGTTCCAACTTATGTCTTGAATGCTTGTGTTTGTGCAAGTTTTTAAGTTCCAACAACTCTCACATTAGTGCGTTGCTAGTGGGAGCTCCACAAATTCATGATCCTCCATCGTGATGAGCGCATATTGAAGTTATTCTTCACTTTTGCAAGTGCCACAATTGTTGAATAAAAATTCAAATATTCCTTTAAGTTTTGTTTATTTTTTGTGTTTTATAGTTTTTCAAATCTTTAGGGTTCTTATGAATCTTTTATGTGTGTAGACATTGTTGGGGATTTTATCCAATTTTACATTATCACAAGAGGAATTCTAAGGCAAGTGGGCCTCTTGTCATTCCTACTAATGACAAAGCATTTTCATCTCATGGTCTTGCTTTTCCATCTGCTCCTCCTTTATTTTCTAGTTGCAGTTCTAATATTTCCAATGTAAATCACATTGAAGATGTGCCTGTGTCTTTGAGTGGGTCTTCCCCTAGTGCTGAAGATGATAAACCCATCCAACCTAAGGTAGGCATCAAAAAGAAGAACTATGATGCAATAATGAAGTTCCAAGAAAAATGAGCTACAAAACTCCCATGGGCAAAATTGTTTGTAGGGGAAAATGGTACCTTGCACACTATCAAATGCAAGGTTTTTATTGAGGTAGAAGGGGAAAAAAGATTACTTGTTATTAAGTGGGATTCCCTTTGTGAACATGTAGTTCGTCAAAAAGTTGTGAAGAATATCGGGTTTGATGTGAAAAATGGGGACTGGTCTTACTCCAAGGTTTGTAAGCATGTCAAGAACCAAATAACACTTGCATTTCGAAGCTAAAAGACTATTGGTGCCCAATTGACATATGGGGTGGTAGGAGAGAAAACTCAAAAAGTTGTCCAATTTTCCATTGTGCTTCATTTGTTGCAACAAGGTCATCCAATGCTGGAATATGAATATTTGAGGCCATTGTTTGAATTTTTGGCAATGCCCAAAAATAACAAAAAACACTAAAATGATAGTTATGGTTGAACCATGGCAAAATTCATGCACCAAGCGGTGATGAAGACCATTAGGGCTATAATTCAAGCTACACATTATGTTACTTAAAGCTATGATGAGGTCTCCACAATTGACAACCAATCATGGTTGTTTGTCCATTACTATGTGGTGCAGAATCGGGTAAAGATTCTGATTCTAATATCTTTGGATAAGGTGATTGTAGGTTTAAGTCCAATGATAACCTAACTAAAGTTATTATGGAGGCATTCATGATAGGTGGAGGTTTGCCAGGAAACCGAATTACCCAAAAGCTAATATGTTTTGGGGCAAATGGTGTTAATGATTTTTAGGGGACAAGGACTAGTGTCCCAAAACACATCTATGACAATTATGCTCCCAATTTTTTGGGGATCCATTGCATGGCCCATCGAACAAACTTGGCAGTGCAAACTTTATCAAGTTTGCTTTTGGTGATCTGCCTTGAGCATTTGTTACAAATCTTACATAGTTATTTTGCACATTCACCAAAAAGACATCTAGAGTTTACAAAGCTAGTTGAGATGTTGGAAACGAAGGAGAATAAGATTCTCCAGAACATGAAAGCAAGATGGATCTCAATGTTGAGACCTGCCAAAAGGTTGATGGCAGAATACAAAACATTCCTAATGAAAATGATGTTAAACAACCTTACAAACCAACAAGCCAAACAGAATTATCAATATTTATGTGATTTGCAAATCTTGTTGGGACTTGCATGTGTCCTACCACTATTGGAATTTGTGCATGCTTTGACTAAATTTGCATAGATGCAAGATGTGCTTATGTGTGACCTTGTGGTTACTATAAAAGTCTGCCAAAGTGATATGTATAACATGTATTTAGAATAAAGTTCAAACTTCATTACAAATACCTTTTGGGCATTCAAGTCTTTGCTTGAATGTAAGGATGAAAAAATCCACATGAAATGGATACTCGATCTTAATTATGGACTTTAGCATTTGATCTTTGAGGTAAATGGCTAGCACATATGGGTAGTGCACCATGATTTAGAGATTTTGACACCTACATTTGTCACTAAATCTATATTTGTTGTTGTTGAATCATTGGTGAAGAACCAATGCAAAGGTAGATTCTTAAAACTTTATCTTTTGGCTTGTTTTATTATTTTCTTTCAATTTGTTAAGTTTTGGGTTTATCTTCAGGCTTTTGCAAGGGTTGCTAGAAGCATGGCTATGAGTTTGGTTGTTGGGTGGATGCACGGTAAGGTGGACCAATTTTGGAGTAACGCAATCCATTTTTCTACCACTTAAATGTGGTTCTAATTACTATATTGTTTTGTATATCATGGACTTGTTAAATGGGACTCATTTTGAAATTATAGACTTCAATGTTTATGTAATGAAATTGATTGGTATGCAAAATATATAAAATTATAGAAGCTATCGACTTTTGAAATTGAAAATCAAGGTATGTAAAACTAACAACAATTAAATGAATGGACTTTGATTTTGTTCTATGATGGACCTCAAAAACATTTAGGGAATTGGTTTTTATTTTTAAATGTAATAATGAAATCAAGCTTGAAATGGTTTGATTCACATCTAATGAATTTAATAATTTATGGACTTTTATTGGTGAAAAACAAACACATTTTCTCAAAAGTTCATTTCATTTTGAAAAAAAACATGATTTATTTTGAAAATTTGCAAATATGTTTTAATTAATGAGTTCTACAAGAATAAAAATTTTAATGGAAAAAAGGCGCTTGGAATCAATGCATTATTGCTACCTAACTACAAAAAACATTTCAAGGCTAAAAAAAATACGAAGGAAATGGAATTTCAAATTCATAAATTCTTGCCACTTTTTGGTCCACCCTACCTTACCATGCACTTACCCTATTTAAAGTAGTTTTGTTGTTGTCCAATGTGGATGCTTTGGCAGGGGCCGCATAAACATTGATTCAAGAATTGGAAACAAGGTTTTTAGCCCATGGTGTCATGGATGCTCTTGGGATTATGTATCCCCAATATTGGCTATAGGCAAACTATGAGACATCTTTCCTAAAACATCTTGTTGTAATCAAAATAGCTTTTTGCTTTCGCAAACATAGTTATTGAATGGGGTGGAAACCTTTGTGCCTAAGGTCTTCAATGCCAATGACCTTGATAGCCAACAAGGCATGTTCAAGTTGACAATGAAATTGAATGTAGCCACATGCATGGCTCCACCTTTTGACACCAATCCTCTGACCAAAATGTGGCGTTTGTTGATAGCATCTCAAGTTCTTGTTTGCAGCTTCCTAAAATATGTGAAATTGGTTGAAATGGCCATGGTGCAAATAGTGGGTAATGTGAAAGATGAATGTTGCTTTTTTACATTGGCTTTCATGAAATCAAAACTTCATAATGAGCTTACTACCCATTTGCCCCTTGTTGTTTGGATGTTTGAACACCAGTTTTACATTTTGCAAAATTTCCCGTATGCAGAATGTATTGCACAAGGGTGAGTACCATGACACTACTATTGTTATGATGGTTAGGGTGGGTTGTATTTTGTAGAGTTGTTGATTGTGTTTTTGGAAAGGCAGGAGTTGTTGCCAATGTTTTTACAAAGGCAATTTTTTTTGGTTCATGTGTGCTTTTATATTTGTTGCATTTGATGGTTGTACAAGCCAATGAACTTTATGGACTCCATAGTTTCTCTCCTTGTATGATTTTCTTTAGTTCTTCTTGTATACTAACTTGGTTGGTTGTAGGTCACTTGCGTTGCAAAGGCCAATTTTAAGGGTTCGATTCCCCCTGCAAGTGCTTGTGATTATGAATGTTTCTAGCTACTTTTATACATTCAAAGCATTCTATTTCTTTGGCAATTTTACAACTTGCCCGAAGTAGTTGCCAAATTTTGACAACAATACAAACCTCGCCATAAAAACTCCAACTACATTTGATTAATAACCTGAAAACTCTGTGTGCATTCCAAAAGTAGCCAGCTTTTTTCACTCAGCAATTTAGAAAAATGTCAAATAATTCACCTAACAAATTGAAGTGGCACCCAAGTTTTTATAAAGAATCTGCTAGAAGGGCCACATAGAGCTCCTACAACAGCTTGCTACTAGCCACAGCAGCACCAGCTGCACTTTAGAGGTGGCCCCACTGGCTACTTTGCAAAAATGAAAAAAAAAAAACGCCTGTTGGGGCATCACATTAGAGTCTTCCTAAAGTCATCCTGTCTTTGGGCCTCTTTTCACCCCCTATCCCCTCTTTCAGTGATGTCCACAAAATAAGGAAGTGTTATTAGACCTGGGTATGAAATGTTGAAACTCAACATTTAATGCACAAGGTTCGAGGTAATTATAGCAGTTGTACATGTAGGAGCAGTGAAAATATATGTAGCAAGAGTGGAGGCGCTCGGGAAAAAGAAAAGAGGGGGTCAAAACCGGATGAAACTCAGTTTGTCACCCAAAAAAATGGTGCATTTCCGAGTTTCACCCTCCCTCCCCTTGAAGGCTAATGTACTTTTGTACAGGGTTTTTTTTCAATCTCACCCGGTTTTAGACCAAATTCAGGGTTCTGGTGCCGTGTTTTTCCTGACTTTACAGAAAACTCTATTATATCATGAAAATTTTCATCCATTTCTCACATGGATTTTACAATTTTCGTAAAGCCCACCTACCCTCTCAATGGTCATAAAGCCTGACCCTCTCCATGGGTTTTTAGGGTTTGGCATGGGAAAGGAATATGGGCTCATGCTTGGCTTGGCTCCCCCTCAGACAGGCCCTTATTCCACAGAACCCCACAGCCTCAGGCTTTACATTCCACATAGGTTGGTCCTAAAATCTCTCTCTCTCTGGCGAAGTTTATGGAAAGAAAGTTATTCCATTTTGAAACTTGATCTCAAATGATACATCATTCTTTGGAAGGCTGTAAAGATGACATGAAAAAGGAGGTGGGGGAATATCAGGCTCTTAGAATTTGAACTTCTTGTTGATTATTGGTCAAAGTGTGAAACTTGTTGCCCAATCGATTTTTCCTTCCAAAACCGTTTTTTGTAATCTAACTGAATTTCGAATGACAAAAACTACTCAAAATTCAATATCTCTCACAAGTTAGGTCTAAGAATTTCCAAATCACCTTCCTTAAATCCTACTCACTAAGGTTTTTGAACAATGTCAAGAGCATCCCCAAATTGCCCCATAATTTGTAGTTTAAATTTAAATAAATTTTCAATGAAAATTTGTTCAATATTTAATAACTTCTCCACCATAGATCAAAATATTACGAAATCAACTTATGCATCCATACTCATCAAGGGCTTTCCAATGATACCAAGAGCGTGACAAGAGGCATCATGATGTTGAGTGACAAATAAAGCAAAACAAACAAACTACCTTCCCTCATAGATAGATTGAAACATCACTTTCTTAACCATCATCTAATGCAAAAACTTTTCTCAACTCTTATTATTTTGCTTTACATCTCAATTCGTTCTTGTTTTCAACCACTTCAATTTGACATTTCATTGCAAATTTTCATATATTCAAAGTGTGCAAAAAAATTTATTAATGTTGTCTAATGTACATTGGTTGAATTTGTTAATCAAAACCTGAAATTGAATCAACTTAATTTTTAATTTGAATTCCCCAACATTCATAATAGTCATTTAAAACAACTTAGCATGATTATCATGCATTTCAAATGACAATACATAAATATATTTATAATTCCTTTGTAGTTTTCATTGGGAGATGACACATTTTGGTTCTTAATATGTTTAAGGTTGCACCCTTTTAGTCCCAATGAATCGAGGTTGTTATTGTTAACATGGGGTTTGGGAGGATATCATGGATGTGGAGCTTACATGATTCAATCTTCCTTGCGATTTACACATGTCCAATGATTACCTCATGGGCATAACCTCCTAATAAATTTGGTTAGTTACATGTATTCAATTGTTTACATAAACACATTGTTGATTTTTTATTTCCTTATTCCACTAGATAATATAATCCTCAAAAGGGTTTCATTTATAGGCATTTGAGATATTCTTTAAGCAATGGGTTTGTATTACATTTCAAAAATCAAGAACAATATCTATTTTATCTTGAACAATGGCAATCCTTGATATACAACTAATTTTCATTCCTTGTGGACCTACCAACTTTGTTAATGTCCAATTCATAGGTAGATTTTAATCACAATTAAAAATATGTTTTCATTTTTCATTTTTATTAGTTTAGATATTGGAAATCTTTTCATAATTAAAAAAATAGATTGACAAAAATTCTCATAAAAAAACATATTCATCACAAAAAAATGCCTTTTGCATGTCTTGACAAATGCACATCAAACAACATTAAGATAAATATTAGACACATTTGATATTGTGAAACTTTTCTATCTAATCTTAGCCCATGCAATTTAGGAAAAATAACTTGGAGGTCATTCACCCTCTCAAAAGGAGAAATAAAATAAAATTGTGCATCCACTTTTAAAACAAAGAAAAGTCTTGGAGGGAAATGAAAAAAACAATCTAACGATTTCTACATATGTTTTTTAATTATGTAAATTCACAAATGTGTATTAAAAAAATAAGCATGCCAAAGTTTCAAATTTTCTTTTTATATTGGAGGATACCCTTTTCAATGTTCAAATCAATGCAAATATACCCCTTTCATCCAGAGATTTGATATTATGACAAGAATATTATTGATATTATGATTTTGATATCATTGAATTTTGACATTTTTAAGAAACTCAAAATGTTGCAAAGGTGTATGTTGTGAAAATTGAAATCCATTTTTATATTGCAACATGTACAAGAATTTTACACAAAAAAAACCATTTGCAAATTTTAGGGTAATGAAATATGATGTTCCAAGGAAGAACTAAAGTCAAAGAGCCCATGACAAAACAAATAATGCAAGAAAGAAATTGTGACAACCAAGGTGGATAGTGAAAATTAATACAAGGAAAGAAAACAACAAATTCTTGAAGATCACAATATGGGAAACTAATTGTGCTGATGAAGTTGGAAAGCATATGAAATGGGGAATGCACATAACCAAACTTGACAACATGATAATTTTTGACCAACTATTATTTTCATTTAAGGTGAACAATTGAAAAAGGAGATTAAGAAAATGAATATAGGAGAACTAATATACTAAAGAAATTTTTTGTCATGATACTAGGGTTGAAATGTGTGTAATAAATTAAACAAAATAACATGCTAAAACTATATTATCCAAGATAAATGTGGTTTGTTTTGGTATGGCTTCACTACTTGACTCATCTAAAGTTGAGGAAATCAAAGGGTAAACAAACATCGAATTAACTACTGTCTCATTTGTCCAATGTATCTCTACATATGTCCCAAAACAACAATTTCTTTTTTTTTAGTCTCCCTTGTCCCACACCTAGGCATATGTCTCACAACAATGCATATTATTGGTTTGGAAGTTGATAACACCGTGGTTTCACAAATCTTCATACCATTGAGAATCATGGTTTTCAAAGGTTAGAACACACCATTAACCCAAAAGGGCCATGGGAAGAGGTGAACTTTGTACCATAGTACCTTTAGTTCAATGAACTCCATATATTAACAATATAATAAAAGCATATGAAGTTTGGAACACATGTTTTTTAGGTGAATATTTTCCCAAAGAAAATAGGTATGTTGATCAACACCTCATATTTTATATTCCAAAATTTTCAACATATTTGGAATGTATTTCATAAACCAACAACATTTTCACTTTAACATGTCGATGTCCTAATGGATGTACATTATTTATCAACTCAAAAGGTCAAGATTTTAAATCAATATACTTGCCTCCAATGAGTCAATTTTTTTCTAACAACTCAATATCCTAACTATTTCAAGTTCCAAAGATATCAAACACCCATTGTGGAGTTATAATCCATATTCATGATGGTTTCACAAGACATAAAATATTAACATCAATAATGGAGGCATTGAGGTCATGGAAAAGACATCATGCATTATTCATATCATGATTCAATTTTCTTGTTTAAATCTCTCACAAACCTCATGTTAATCTTAGAACCTTAGAATTTTTTTTAGAAAAATTTAACAATTATCCATATTGAAAAAATTGGATATATAACTTTTAGACCATAAACATTCTCAAAGTTAGATATACTTAAATATATGTTAATTAGTGCTAGTAATGATATTATTAGTAAAAAATGATAGCTAGTTGAATCATTAACAAATTAAAATTAACTAGTAAGGAATAGGCATTAACTAGTTGAATAGTAATTAACTAAACTCGTTGATAACTAAACATTGTAGACTACCAAACTTTAACCTAATAATCAAATACAGTACTACCAAAGCATTACCTAACAAATAGAACTTTCAATTAAAGGAAGTTATAACTATCTACAACATTGGAAAAATATAAAAAGGTTATTTTGAAAAACAAACATTCTTTTGTTTTTTTAAATTTTTGACTTAAGTAAATGATTTCTTGTTTTTTAATGTATGTGTGGGTGTTTTTATGTGTATGTGTGTAGTTATGTATATCTACACGTACATTAAGACCTTGGAAAAAATAAAGGTGTATTTATAAGGTGTAAGTGTTGTTCTACAAGCTGAACTAATACTATGGAAATGATGATAGTCACAAATAGTAAAATGTGATTATAACAAAGGTTAAATTGGGAACTAAAACATGAACTTGATTAATTATATGAATAGTTGTAGTACATTACAAAGGTTTAAGAAGTCATTCCAAGAATTAGAACATTGCCTTCATTATTTTGACACTTGGTGTTTGGGATAATAGAATGGGCAAAAGCTTAATAATGATAATGTTTCAAGGAAAATATGTAATTTTTCATCATTTATAGTTAGGAGATATTCAAACATGTGTCACAACCATCATGGGGTCATGGTTGTGATTGGATATTATGATTATGGGTTGAAATAGTTGTTGCTTAAACAAATTGGATTCACAACATATTCCATTGGAACTTTAAGGTCTAGCCATCAAACTCATCCTTTCTAATGAACTTTGCAACCTTGGTGATCAATTTCAAGATTCTCATTGTTATAATAATATATAAATTGTCTATTAAGAGGTCACACCTTATCCAACATACAAATCTTCAAGTTCAATAGGTGTTTATCAAAATCAAAGGTTAACCCAAGAATAAGTGATGGATGACCTTTCATGTCAAGTCTTCAATTAGTAAACGTCAAAAAAGTTGTAGAAAAATGCATCGCAATGATCAATGACATTTAAGATGATGAAAAGTAAAGAAGCAAAAGACATTATCAACATTCTAGTCATTTACTTGCCCATGTCCAAATTGTGACATATAGTTTTCTAAAACACAAAAATCCCACAATCATAATAAGAAATTAGAAATATGACTCAAACCTAAAACCCAATTCAATTTGTAAGCATAAGCCTAACCACACATCCTTGCAAGGAGAAGCATGGCAAAGACCCACTTGTTTAAAATTATTACATTGTCATTCAAATTTCAAATTATTAAATCCATCATAAAAACTTAGATATTTCTCTATAAGTGGTTAATCACATTTTTTTAAATGATGGGTTTTTGGTGTATGCAAGCTTGTTGGTATCCAAGCATGGGATGGGTTGGGGTCCAATGGCTATGTTGAAATTAAAGATTTTTTTTCAAAAGGATAAAATTTAGTGTTTTTAAGTTTTGGTTTTTTAATCTTCAAAATTTGAAGGAAAAACTATTAGATTTTATATTAAGTTTCAATAGGTGGCCAAAAAAATAGACGGATTTTTCTTCTTTCTTTTGTATTATCAATAGCCAAATTTGGCTAAATTGTTTCATGGATGATTGACGTTATAGCTACATCACACAAATGACAAAAAATGGTCAAAATAATTGCAAACTTATTTTTTATATCTTCAAATAATTTTAAATTAATTGCTTATACTTCCATTTGACTTGAAAAATAGTTTGAAAAAAGGCACAATGCCAATCCATGGCTTGCAAAAATTGAAATTTTTATAATTTTGATTGTACATAATCCATGTTTTCAAGTTGTTTAAAAAACGACCTTTGCCTTCTTCTTGTGTAGAAATTTTTGTTGGACTAGCAAAGAAAACAAACAAGTTGATAAGAAAAAAAATCTCCACATGCAATGAAAAGGTAAAACCTTAAGTTGATGAAAAATACTAAGCACATGCATTGGAAATTGGAACTCAAAGACCTTCATGGAAAGGACATGAATTCAAATGAAAAACCTAGTTTACATGTGGAAAGTTTTGCACTCTTTACATTTTCAAATAATTTAAGAAAAAGGTTAATGGGGTTAGTTTTTAGAGATCTTGGCTTAAGATTGACATTTCAATATTTGGAAGAGATGGGTGATCAAAATTTTCTTCATACACACTCAATTCTCTACTAACTTTTGACAAATTTTCTAGCCAACATTTAGAAAAAAGATTACAACACACATTTTGCTTTCATCTTAACCCACACTTTTACACCTATGTAATGATGTGGCACACACAATTGTGTCAAACTTTGGCACATATATGGAAGAATAATCAATGAAAATGTTGCTTGAAAAGATTATGGGCAATGTGTCCAGTTTGTTTAAACAATTTTTTTGTGATCAACCACTAAAATTGGCTTTTTTAAATTTTTTTTAAAAAAAACTTTGAATGCAACTCCCCAACTAATTAATAAAACTAAGAATGCATCTAGCACATTCATGAATTAATGAGTTGAAGGTGCAAATTGAAGTCCTAATAAAGAGTCACGAATTTGTATGGATAGGTTGACGTGATAGCTCAAGATTAAGGGCAAAGACTACTTAAATAATGCTTAAATAATTTTGAAATAATGTTAAACAATGTTGAAATGATAAATTAAACATTGATTATAATTTATTTATTTTTGAATATTTTATATTTATTGGGGGTCCATTCACAATTGGGGTACCAAAAAGGTGTGTCTAACTTTTTAAAGATTGCAAAGGACAACTTTGGATTTTTGTTTATCTTACATTATTATAGTTATAGTGGATTGTTGTATGCCAATAGATAAACTAATAATTTTTTTTAATTAATAAAAATATTTTAAAATGATTTGGATACTATGTAAATGTCATTTTGAGTCTTGTAAACTAACTATATCAAATGTCTAAATTGCAATTTTTTTAAAAAAGGAATAAAAAAGAATGTATAAAATCATAAAATTGATCTCAAACTTTTTGTACAATAAAAACATGCCCCCTTCTATGAAAGTACATGTTCACTATATGAATTTGATGAAAAACCAAATTATACAAAAATTTCAAAGTCTTAAATTTTGAAGGAAAAGGCTACAAGGAAAAGGGCTCATTTTTAAAACCATTTTAATGGGTTCAAAGTGTTTAGCTTGAGGTGCAAGTCACATGTGTAGGAAGTAATCTTGTTAAGAAACATGTTTGGTTGTCCATTGAAACTAATTTTGAGAATTTCTGCATTTCTAGTTATAAACCACAATATTCATACATAATTATGTATGAATGTGAAAACTCACCACCACCACATGAATTATCTTAAATTGGACTATTCAGTTTTTTTAATTTAAATTTGTTTAAAGTAAATGTTATTTGCAAAAAGTAGCCACACTAAAGTCTTTGGGTCATTTTTCCTTTTTTTGGAACCCCAATTGTGAATAAACCCATGAACATAATGAAAGATGATTAAATCTTTAAAATGGATACAATAATGTGGTTGAAACCATATAATCTGTAAATGACTTTTTTGGGGGATGGTAAACTAATTTATCTATCTTTTTTAGTTCTTATTTTGGCATTTGAGAAGTACTTTGAAATATCATTTTTTAATAAATTTTTTTAATGATTTTAATTGGTAATTCCCTCTTTTTAAATGTGACAAATTTCAATTCTTAGTTGGTTGCCATTATTATTATTATTATTATTTACATTAACATGTTTAATTTTTTCCCCCAAGTTATGGTATGTCCACCTTGGTGTAATTATCATATTAAGAATTCAAGAATTTATTTTTCTTGTTTTGGTATCTCTTTTATGAAAGCACAATATTGAATAATCTATTTTTTTGTAATTTGGTTTTAGTAGTTATCATATAATTGTTCAGTTTTCAACATATCCAAATTGGACAAGATACTATTCATGCATTGTCAAATGCAAGTTAATTTTGGCATATATGCATTTATTGTAGTTAAGATCATTGTCAAGTGTTATATTTATCATAACATATTAAGGGGATAATACAAAACTTTATTGTTTATATAATAAAAATTTCATTGTTATTGATATCATATTTTAAATATGTGTTTCAATTGTCATCATTCCCATGTTTCAATCATGTTAGCATCGCATTTACAACTTAAACATTTATAATACAATAACCCTCACACATAATACATCAAAGTGAAATGCCATGTTTTCAATATGACTAATATGGCTTGTGTTGTTGACCCAAATGTGAACAATGCCTTGATAGTAGAACTCAATTGTGAAAATTATTCTAAATTTAAATTATTTTTTAGTGACTTAAATTATTCAAAATTCAATATCTCCCCCACCTTAGGTTTAAATGAAAAATCACCTCCAAGAAATCCCAATCATCAAAAGCTTGCCCCAATACTTTCCCCAATTTCCCTAAAATATTTAATTTTTGAATTTGTTGAATTTTTTTGAAAAAAAAACTTGAATATTCAACAAAGTTTTTGCACCATATGTCTAAACATTACCAAACTACCTATGTATACCCCTACTCATAAAGGATTTTCCAACAATATCAAGAACATGGTAAGGGGTGCTTAAGTTTGGGAGATTTCAATGTGTCACACAAAACATACAAAACAAACAAAATTACCTTCCTTCATACATTTTTTTTTTGGTAATCAATTATAGGAAAAATAATAATGATTCACAATAGGCCATCTTTCATCCTCTACCAATTATTTTTAGTGATGTCAATCATCAACATTGCCGAGTAAAATAGTAGTGTATAAATTAAACAATCACAAATGTATGTCAATTATACAATTAGAACATGTAGTGCACCAATATTTGTTCGTAAACCATGCTAATTATAGAAGAATCCACCAAGTACTAGAATCCATTACCTTGGTGCTAGAAGTTTTGTTTGGCCATGCCTTTGAACAAGGACTATGCGTTCACTTCAATCTACTAACAACTTAATGCTAAAAATAACTTGGCCTTTATGAACACAAAATCACAATATTCAAGCACTCCTATATAAAATACCTTGCAATGTAAAACTAGTTTAAAAGACTAAGTACTTTTGACTAAAACTTTAGAAGTAGGTAAGGAGAGGCAAATGATTTGATATCCACTTGTTTCAAAGATCTATTCCTTGATATGTGTTTCATTTTAAATAAAAGCTTCTTGTTTTAGCACCATTAGTGCCTTGTTCTTAAATGGAATTTGTGCCAGGGTTTCATGTACTTAGCTTACTTTCCACCAAAAATTTGTTGAGCAATTGAAGCAAAACAAATTGCCCAAAGCAATCAAACATATGTTGTGTAATGTTGGTTTTGTTCCTATGCATTAAATATTTTAGAAATACAAATTGTTACATACAAGAAAAATTTGTAATTTGACATGTGATTATGTTTCAAGCTAAGTAAAATTAATGTAAACATCATTGCATGGACCTTGTTTATTTTACACCTTTCACCATTACACACACTAGAGTGCATCTATGTTCTTACCCCCAACACATGTACTTTTTTGTTTGTCCCCAATTTTTGGAATGGGGATTGTATGCTTTTTGTTTATTGGTCATTTGGTAGTTGTGAAATTGTGGTACCCACCACTAGATCATTGATTTGCAAAATCTAGAAACACACATTATTCCAAAAGGAAATATTATAGGAGGTTCAACAATCTAGGTACTTTGGAAGTGTCTTTAGAAAGGTTTTTAACACGATGAAATGTGTTTCACTTGTCCACTCTACTTGTAACTAAAGTAAAGTAAGAAATTGATGATAGTTTCTTTGGTTTTATGAAAGGTCCATTTTTTTTGCAATACGCTTTTATAAGTTAATTTAGTTTTGGAGACTTATGTGACATATCACAATTTTGCACGTGTTAATAGAGCTTGACTACTTCATTGAGATTTGAAAATAGTTGCAAATGAACACACATAAAATTTAGAGTCATGGCAACCTTGAAAATCATTGAAAGTTTAGTGAATTTTGAGTTTTTCTTAGTATTTCAAACAAAATTATAGTGTCAAATGACATTTGAATGGGAAATGTGCAACAAAAATATAGAGCTGAAAATAATCTATTATTTTGAAGTATTTATATCCATATGCAATTGAAGAACATATATTTCATTTTATATAGTCCTATGCAAATCTAACAATGAATATGATAGATTATAGAATTAAATTTCAAGTAATAATTATTTTATTTACCCCAAAATGCAAGTTTGACCTTTGTACTCATCCAATATTGACAAAATCCCAAGTAGTAATCTATGTACAAAATGACTTATAAAAATTAACATGCAAACATTCATTAAATTTGAATGATTGTTGGTTTGATTCATTGACACATCCATCACCATGCAAGGTTTATACCATTTCATACTATTATAGTGGATTACATGAAGACTAGTTTTCTAGATCACCCATTATTATTCCCAAGGAGATATTTGTAATTTTAAGTTCATTCCTTGTTGTTCATGGGGCATAATTCCTAACCAAGTTGGCATGTAAATTATAAGCATAACAACTATGTTCATTGCAGTTATGTAAACCTTAATTCTATTTATACTTTATATTCAACTTTTTTCTTGTGATTAACATTCATCCACCCTTCTATTCAACTATCCATATTAGCTTTTGTTCATTCTTAGCATCTATTTTCTTCTTAATTTTCACAGCTTGACCTTCTTTAATGGTCAAAACCACTTCACTTTTCCATTTTTAAGTTTTAACAATTATGTTTGAATTTAATAAGTAAACTTATTTCCTTTTTTCACATGTTTATCCAATCTAAAGTATAATCTTTACTCTTTAATTTTAGTCCAAAACTACACAATTAGATGATTAAATTAATTCAAAGGGGATTGAAACCTTAAAAAAAATTCATCTTACAACTATAGGCCTTTATTTAAACATAATGGTTGAACCTTGAAATAATTAGCTTCATGTAATCTTAGTGTGTTACATAAGTCTCTACAATCTTTCCCCGTGCATATGCATGGAATGAACAAACACATGCCATGCCCCACAAGCAAGGACAACAATGGCACACTATGCACACATTACAACATCCTTACATGCACCTTGAAGTGTGTAGGCTAAACAATTAATGAACTTAGTTGGATCCAATGTAAACAATTAATCAATATATGAAGCATCTCATAAATATGTGGCCACATCACACAAACATAACTTTAAGCCCCATTTTCCTTGGCTTTATGAATGATCCAAAAGCTTAAGATCATGATAGTAAATTATTCATATCTTGACTTACTTAATGTATTTGGTGCTCATGATGTTGGGCATCATACTAATTGTTCATTCATGGAACCCTCACATATTTGGCAAAATGTTGACATGTAATGATAATAATGCATCTTTTTCAAATTTGAGACTACATCTTTGTGGATTATGCACCATTGACACCTAATACTTTTTTTTTGACCATTCATGAAGGCTCTAAAGCTCCTTGTTAGCAATTGTCAATAATGAATTTTGAAGTAACATTGGATTGATTCTTAAATTGGTAAGATGGTTCTTCTCTTCCTTTTACCTTTAACCATTGTGGTTGATCCAATAATTAATGTTTATGATCAAAATTAATCATACATCAAAATTTATTTGTAACAAATAACCAACCCATAGATTCTCCATGTATTGTTTCTCAAAGTTGAACATTCTTTTGTATACAAATCATTTTGGATAATTGTCTTTTTCAGTGCGTGTAAGTGAAGCACCAAATTTCAACTTTGACATTAAGCACTAATGATGCAAACTATTTTGGCATTGTAGATTTTCCAAAATAACAATTGCAAAAATGCATAATGTCCACTTTGAAATCTAGCAACACCTTGGGTAGAACCAAAGACAAGGTTTGAAGTTGCATTTGCTTTCTTAGACTTGATATCCATAACCTGATTTTTTTAGATTTTTTTTCAAAACTTATTGATATTTTGGAAATGCATTCTCATATATCCACATGCATATCTATCATATAATGTATGAATGAGTGATCGTGTTAGTTCACCTTCTAAAAAAATTACTTTGTCCTTCCTAATGGACAATTGTGGTATGGATATGTGCTACTTAATGACATGGATAGGTAGTGATAACAATATGTTGTGTGTAAGGTACAGCCTCAAGGTGAGGGGTGTTAAAAAACAAGGGGCCTAAGATAAGGCTCTAATTGAATCTAGCCATGCATTTTTAGGGGAGGATTCCTACCTTCAACCCTTTAAGAGAGGGAGCAAAATTATGTCATAACCCCACCTCCCCTTTATTAAGGAGTAGGCATAAAATCCCTCCTCTTTTCTACAAGGGGTATTGGTGCCTTCCAAATACACAAAGAAATTTCTTTGGGTGTTTTATGGCATTTTTTTCTCTATGGCACATGGGCTTGGAAGAGGAGCTAATTATCTAAATAATCTTGAAGGCAAGTCATAAGATGGCAACCCTAGTGTTATTTGATTATGTGAAACAATATTCAATAAACTTTTAGTTTCTATTTCATCCCTATTCGTTTCTATTTTTTGCATCAATTTCCAATAGACTCAATGACTCACAATCCTATGTGGGGAACATGTTCCAACAATAGATAGCCCATGCCATTTTCCATCCATAGTGTAGGGTTTATGAAGGAGAGGCTCTTTTTCAAACAAACCTTAATTTCAATTAACATCATGTTGAAATACTAAAATATTAGCTAAACTTGACATGATTGAAAATTGCTTTTTCAAGTATTGCATTAGGATTAGTTTTTGGAGAATCTCAAGCATTTGAGTAATCATAAAACACATTTCTAGAAATGGGCTCTATATGCTTTTACAACAAAATTTCTTGGTTGGTGAACCATTTACATATTGTTTTTCCATTTTTTAGTCTAAATGTTTACTTTACAACCATTCCCAAAAGCTTGAAAAACCTTGCCCCTCTAATTAATGTTCACCTACATTTGTGTAAGTGTAAATGTATAATACAAAATGTGTACATGTGAAATCGTGTATATCCATATTATGCCATGTAAAACCATGTGAGCATGAAAAAATAAACCATATGTGATCCTTGCACAACAAGTAAAAGTAGATTTTGCACTTTTGCATTTAAAGCATTTCTACCATGCCATAAAATTTGGGATCTATTTGTCATATTAAATAAATAATATATGGTCATTCCTAAGGTGTTATAATATTGTCACTATTTTATTTATTTATTGTAAGTTTATTATTCTAATTAATATTATACATTTTTCAATTCAAATGACGTGTTATTAACATTCAAAAATCATTGTTATCTTGATACTTTTTTTTTTTGGAACAGGAATTTTTGGATTATTACAATGTGAAACATTTCAAAAATAACTTTTTCATACACTCAAATATGATGCCCAAACATATTTCTTGATATGATAATAAAATTGATTTCATGTGTTCAATTCATGAAATCATGCTCCAAACTTTTTCAAAATGTAACATATAAATGAAATTTCCAAATTCAAATTTTAAACCTACTTTCAACTTTTTTTTTACAATTTGGACAATAGAACAATTTTTTGCAAAAAGTTTTAAAAAATTTTCAAAATGTTGATACAACTTCAAAAAATTTCAAAAACTTCAACATATCACATTTGATACATTTATGAAATTCAAAATGTTAATCTCATAAGGTGTCACTTCCTTTCTAATATACTTGTCACACATGAATTTTTTTTTTTTAGTTTTTAAAATTATTTTTTTGGTATACTTTTGCATCTTTTCACTAATAAATATATAACACAGATAAACTTAAGCTAAACTTAAGTTGTTTTACACATTCATGTAAAACATTGTAACTTCTATGGGGGGGAGGGGCGAGTAATAAAATGTATTTAGTGATGAACCAATCAAAGTAGCCTATTGCAAAAACAAAACAAAAGAAAAACAACAAAAAAAGCTTTAAGACACATCACAAACTAATTAAACTAATTAACTAATTAATATGAATAATTAAAGAAATACTCAAGCTCTTGTAAAAACCTAGCCCAAAAATGATGATGAACAAAGTTAAGAAACCTTAATAGATGAGGTTATTCTTAAACATACATAAAATGAGATGCATGAACATCCAATTTGTAATGCCCGACTCCTTGGCCATTCCCTTACACTTTCCGTGATGTTGAATGCATTACTAGATAATATGATGAAACTTTTTTCTAGACCTACTAAGAGCAGTTAAACACAAATATAGTGGACTATAAACTATAATTTGGATGAAGTTTGGGCTTCCTATAGCATGTGAAATGAATGGAGTTTGGACTTATAAAGATGTCTATGATAGGGTGCTTTCAAAAAGGGTCAGAAAATAAATACAATCGAGTTTGATTGGGCGATCACTTTGATCGGTCCATGTGGTATGATGCATTGCAAAACCTTTTGTTATGTACAACCACATTTGGCAAAACCTTTTGTTATGTACAATCACATTTGGCAAAACCTTTTGTTATGTACAACCACATTTGCAAAACCTTTTGTTATGTACAACCACATTTGGCAAAACCTTTTGTTATGTACAACCACATTTGGCAAAACCTTTTGTTATGTACAACCACATTTCACAAAACCTTTTGTTATGTACAACCACATTTGGCAAAACCTTTTGTTATGTACAACCAACCACATTTCACAAAACCTTTTGTTATGTACAACCAACCACATTTCAAAGCACTCTTCAAGAAGCATGGGTATGCCGTTTGCTCCTATAAATTGGCAGACTTTGTGTTAATTATTCCAGCTTTTGCTACAATCAAAGCAATGCTGGTAGTAAGATCTAGAAACAAACATCTGAGCTTTGCTTTTGGCAGGTTCTGCTGCTTACCCGATTTTATTTTTCTTGTTTGGTCTCTCCCAAAACATGAAGGAAATACTAAACTTGCCTTACAAAAGCAGAGCTTGTACCTTGTATTGATACAAAAAGATTTTTCAGGTGTACTCTTAGCTCATCCTTGGATGAGTCTGTCATTAACTAGAAAGAATGTGGTGGATCCATATTGATCCATTACCTGAGAACACATATCCAACAATGGAGTCCAAGTGGCAATGAGCTTTTAAGATTGGGTGGGTGGATCTTCTTCTCTTCGGAGATTGTTAGTCTTTAGATCTCTTACAAGAAGAGAACCAAAGATATCCAAATTGCAGTGTAAAAAATTGGAAAATTTTGGAATTAATGCAGTAAATTATGAGCTGTTGGACCTATTCCCTCTGATGTTTTCAGTTTTGAATTTTGGATTCAGGTGCCACAACTGCATGTCTCATTGTATTTTTGTCTTTGAGTTGGCTCCTTTTGGAATCAAGATTAGGGAACTTTCTATTTGCTGACAATGTGTTTGTCCTCTGCACGTAATGTATCTTAGCATTTTTCAACAAACATAAACAACCTCGAACATCATGTGCAAGCAAGCAAGCAAGCATGGGTTATTTTCTTTTTGGGACTATGGAAGTCTTCACATTGATTGATTCAAAGTTAAGAACACAAAAGAAACACTTACATAGTTTTACACTTACACAGATTGTAAGTCCTAAATGATATATACATGCACAACATTCCAACATGTGCTGCATATGGGTAAATGGTAAGAAAGGTTTTGGGTTCTGATGAGATGAAATGTACTTTTTTGCATGCTAAAACAAAGACTGACAATTTGTTTCTGAAACCAAAGTTTTCTGAAGGCTTCATTCACACAACCACCACTTCTTTGGGAATTTTGCGAAGCAAAAATTCATGCATGTCAAAAGTGCACTCACTACTCATGCACTTTCAGTTCACGCGATTGGGAAAAAGGTGGGCAAAGTAGCCAACAAGAAACTCAAATCCGTCAACCTCGATTTCCAACTGCATGCAAAAAGTATACTAGAGATGGGATCCGTAGAAGGAACCTACAAAGCTATATTTTTGTGAAAGGTCACAAGTTTGGCATGGTTGCAGCATGCACAAGGGTTAAGCGAAATCTAATTGATCTTCACCAATAACCCAAAACTCGACATTGGTACTTTACTACAGATAAGAACATAAGAATGGTATAATACAACACAAAAATATACACGTCATTATCTTCATCACACTTCACATGGACGTATCCTTTGGAAATAAGACTTTAAAATCTTGAAGTGTGATGAAGATAATGTGTATATCTTTAAGTTCTAATTTCCACGCATTAGTTGAATGTGGAATTTAATGCCAGTCACTAGGCTATAAAATATCTCCAATACATATGTTATGCTTGTAGTTCTGAAGCAATTGAAAGGGGAAAAGAAAGCCTAGCACCCAAAACTCAAACTCTAGAAAATTCTTGTTCGGATACAATTGTGGGTGGGTGGTGGTGTCATAGTGAAGGTATAGTCTACCAGCTACATTTCAAGAATGGAAGGGATGGGCTCAATATTGGCATGTGGATGTCATCTCCAGGGAAAGAAGAAGGCCATGATCATCTTCCTATGTAGCCTTGTTCTACTACTGCAATTTGGTACCCTTTGTCAAACTCTTAATCTTCCAAAAATTCCAAAGATTGTGTTGCTATGAATGAATTGAAAGAAATGCTACTATAGTCAAGTCTGTTGGATAATTGGTGTTATTTCACTAGCATATTGTACCAAGGTTTTTGTTCAGGCTTTATAATCTTGTGAAATTTGAAATTGGGTTGGATGTAGTTCTCTACATGGTTGTTTGTTGTATTAATTTGTTGTGGGGAGTCACTCCAAATTTTTATTTAGTTTTGGGTGATGAGTCTCTTTGATTGGTCCATCAAACCAAAAATAAAATGAAACAAATAATAATAATAATAATAATGGGAAAACACCCATACATGGAGGCTCCCAAAATAATGGCTACATAGCCTTTGCATTTGGGTTCAACTATATAGGTTTGAAGTTTGAGCAAATGATATATATGGTATAAATTACGGTGCTATTTAGAACAGCTTGGGGAACACAAGGGAACTTGGGAACACTTTGGGATCATCCTTGGAAACCATTGGGAACATGGTGGGAACACATGGGGAACCTAATAATTTGCGGGTGATGAATGAAATTGGGCAGTCTTTTTTGTGCATGGAGCGCCTGAAGGCTTTTATGTTTTCGGAGATTCGTATACAGACACAGGCAATGGTGGAAACAGTGTAGTTCCTTATGGGATTACATGGCCAGGATATCCACATGGACGAGGCTCCGATGGACGCATCCAAGTTGATTATTTTGGTAAAAGATTTCCAGCCCTCACTTAGAAGAACTCTTATACGAGTGATTTTTTGGGGGAACAAATTTTACTGCTTTTTCAACAAAACTTTTTTTTGGGGAAAATTTGGGAATTTTTTTAAGTGTAAATTTCACTAATTTGACTAAAATTTTAGAAAAAATCACCAAATTTTTCATGTCAGAAAATTGGGGGGGAAAACTCCCATCTTGTACAAGGCTTTTTTTTTAATTTTCAAATTTTTTTTCAATTTTAAATTTAATTTTAAATATATTTTAATATAAATTTCTGAGGTCTGTAACAGATTCATTCTGTCAAGGTTTAAGATGTTATTGTAATAACATAATTTTTTTGTGTTTTGGGTGCATTTGGTGTAAACTACAAGTGATTAATAACTGGGTGTTTTAATTGTTTTGCCTACGTGATTGGGTATGGGCAGCTGAGCTTTTTGGGTTGCCATCTCCAACTCTGTTTGAGCACATGAAGAGCAATGGAATGAAGAGCAAAGGTGGTGTGAATTTTGGTGTTGGAGGTGCGGGTGTAACCTATGCATATGGCCATGTCCCTCTAGATAAGCAGGTTGATCATTTGGAGGGACTGGTGAAAGGAGGCATATTGACAAAGAAGCATCTGAACAAATCAGTTGCTTTGGTCTGCATTGGAGTGAATGATTACAGCAGCTTCAATTTCTTTCAGAACACACTTGAGGTAAATATTAAGTACTAATACAAGAGTTAATACAAAGAGTTTGGTCTCAGCTTCCATTGCCCATTGAAGTGTACACTTGCGATCCCCCAAACACATCAAGGGATCAGGTCCCGGGAATGATCAGAATTCGCACACATACAACAAAGTAACAACTAAAAACCTGAGCTGGCTTCTTTAGTGTACATGGAGAGCATAAAAGGTCAGTGAGCTTTACAAGAACATAATTACATTTTTTCTCAGGAATTTTGCTGACTTTTGTTGGTGTTTTTGTGTGTGTGTGTGTGTGTGTGTGTGTGTGTTTTTTTGAGTAGGTATTGCCGACTTTCATAACAACAGTGGTGGATGGAATTGCACTGAATTTGGTACGCATTCAGGAGCTTGGAATCAGGCATATCATGGTAGCTACTGTGGTGCCTCTTGCGTGTATGCCTTACAACACATTTGTCAACAACTTCACCAAATGTGTCAACAACCAAACACTCAGTAATGAGACCATACAACACAACTCATTGCTGGAAGACAGGGTCAAGCTCCTCAACAAAGTCCTGCCTGAAGCAGACATCATCATCATCAACCAAACAAAGGCCTTGGAAACCCTGTTTCACAACGGGCAGGAATATGGTCAGTAAACTACAACAAGCACATATTGCATACTGAAGGATTTCAATCAAAATGAGTGATGAATTGCTAGTACACTTTCAGAGGCTCTAGGATCAGTTCATTCAAACTAGTCCCATTTCTCATCAATTGGAGCCATAAGCTAAACTGACAAATCGCCATGACTCTTTGCTCCATTTGCACATATATCATAACATGGTACAATTTTTTCACAAAACACTTGCAGTGATTAATTTCATGCATTGTGACAAATTTTTTAAGCTTTCCGATGCAGGTTTTGTGGACCCATTCTCTCCCTGTTGCACTGGAGGAAATACCCAAAACACAGTTTGGAACTGCGGAGTTGTGGATGATGATGGAAAGCCCATGTATCATGTGTGCAAGGATCCCTCCAAATCGGTGATATTTGATTTCATCCATCCCAGTCAAGCTGCATGGAAGACAATCGTTCACCTCTACTCCTCTGTGCCAGGTTTTACCCACTTTGGTCCCAAGCTCAATACATGGATGAAACAAAATCATATCTAGATCACCACCCAATTAAGAGTATTTCTTTAGTGAAAGTGTTGAAGAACTCTGAAAAAATATGTTGGAGACATTGATATGTTGGCAAGCCTTGAACAAAAAGGTTTTGCATTGGAGCTCATCTCCCTTAGCCATGAGGGAATTATGATTTCTCATTTCATCAAATAAACATTTTCATATGCAAAACCTTATGACATCTTTGAGGTGGGCCTTATGTTATATTGAGCTTTGCTTTTATGTGTTGATGTTTCATGAACCAAAGTCATGAAGCCTTATGGTTGTCAAATATGGGATCAAAATGTGTCTTATATTTTATGTTTACATTGTATTTTATCCAATCCTATTGATCCAAAATAGCTTTGAATTAAAGCAAACTTTGAGCTACAAAAAATCATCATGCACATTCCAAAACTTTGATCCTAATGTGCTTTTACCCTTTTATGTCCACCTGTCACCCACCCATCATCGAAACCCACGTGGTGTCTAAATGGTTGTTGGTTCATTCTAGCCAAAGATGAAGTGGCTGATTGATTGTAGTAGTAAAATTACTCAAGACAATGATCGCAATGATGGAAGAAAAAATTATAATGGGCCCAAAAGCAAAGAGTTCAAATTGAAGTTTGTCTTTCTAAGAAAATCGGACAAATGATTACAAACAATTCCACCAACAATACTATAATGACTTGTAAATTGTAATTCGAATAAAGTTCACACTTGAATTAACATGATTTTGGACTTGTAAACATGTACAAAATACAAAGGAGCAAGTATAGAAATATATTGATTTTGATTGCCCAATCACAATTATTGGTCCATGTGGTAGCATTTAATCAATCCCCAGTTGACATTGTCGAATATTTCATGTTTTTGAGATGGGATGGGGACATAATTTGTTTGAATGTGGTAGACACTTGTAGACGCCCACATATTCGGTGTGTGTGGATATGTCCTAATTAATATGCATTGGTAATAAGGATATGCCAGTTAAATCTCTTTATCTTCAAGTATGTAATCACATCACCATTTATCCAAGAGAAAGACTTCATATAAGAACAAGACTTAGATGCATATTACATATCCAAGCAATAGAAAACAATTAGAATAATACTTGCATGATTACACAACTTGAGCTACAATTGCAAGAATTGGACATGAAAATTGTTTTCATGAATGGAATCATTGATGAAGATATTTACATGAGCTTCCAAAAGGTTTCTTAGATTGGAAGAAAAGCCCATATTGGCTTGTAAATTGAACAAAAGACTTGTATAGATTAAATAAAACAAAAATCTAAAGGTTTGTGACAACACTTTGATGATTTACTTGACATCAATATTGTTTGAAAGAACTACAATAAAAACAGATACACATATATTTATGAAAAGCAATTCCAAGTTACACTATCATAGTACTTTTGGTGGATGACACAATTTCTTATCAAACCATTGTTTGTTTTTTTATACAAAACTTTAGATATTCTTAAATTGATCTCCCTTGTACTTCACAAACATGACACATTCAATTGTGGCTCCATTGGAATTATGAAGGTCAAGTGCATCTCTAGGCAAGACAAGAGGAAATGATAAATTTATATGCAATTTAGTAACACTCTTTGAATTTTTTTAATAAAATGTTGATGCAACATATGTGAAAACAGGAAGAAACAACACAATTAATGTGCGAGAAGCTTACCTATTAATATGAGGAGGAAGTTGCAAGGTTGAAATTTTATAGCCAAATGTTAGGGTTTGTGCACCCCTTGGAAAAATCAAAGAAACAAATGTTGGAAGCTCCAAATTCTTTTCAAAAGTAATGTGAATGTCTTTTGCATTCGCCACATGTAAAAAACAAACAACATTTACACATTAGGATTTTCACAAAGTTAATATTATCTAATAATATGTTTAAATAATGAAATATTAACATACACATATTTTGACACTAACCAAACTTGAAATGATTGAAAGTTGAGTTTTCATATGTTGCATCCATGATTAGGTGCTTTAGAAATGGGTCCAAGTTAAGGCAATTGAGTAATCATATACATGCTTTCAAAAACAGAGCTTTATATGCTTCTAGATTCAAGTTTCTTGGTGGGTGAACCATCTACATGTTTCTTTCCATTCTCCAATCTAAAAGGTGTTTAGTTTCACAATCATATGAGATATGGCATATGGTTTAACAAAGTTATGCATGAAATAAAATATTTTTCAAAAACTCTTGATCTTTGACCCATGATATGGGGGAATATTTTCATACTTAAAGATCGAGGCCTAGAGGTCAAGGATTTCAAAATATAGCTACATTCAACAGTCAAAGGCTTTTGGGAATGTTCCCATCTTGGGTCATGGTCCCAAAACCTTCAAGAGTCACACAATTTTTTTTTGTTTTCAATTTTGTGATGTAGTTGAAATGACAATCATTCATAAGATGATTTAGGCAAATTTGGCAATAAAAATATGAAAATATAATTTTCTTACCATCCTTTCATATTTTTGGCTACATGCTAAAATTTTAAAATAGAATTTGACAATTTTTTCTTTCAAATTTTGTTAATTAAAAAACTCAAAACACCAAATTTCCACCAATTTGAGAGAGGAGGAGGAGGGGGGGGGGGGACATTGGGAAAATTTTCACCCCCCAAAAAATCATTGGAATCAAATATTTGAATTACGTTTTTCTTAGGTTTGTTATTTTTGCAATTTTTTTTTTGGAATTCATTTTTTTTGGCACTAAAACATGAAAAAAAAAAAAAAAAAAAAAAAAATCCTTAAAAAGGAGGGGATGTTATTTTAAATTCCCAAAAAAAAAACCAATTAAAAAAAAAGGTTAAAAATAAATAATTTAATTTTTTCAATTTTTCTTTTTTT
>Ga0116227_10001897_pt1 | contig 47582 bp, 36 predicted proteins | sample S1TSphgellanicum_FD_89693 | JGI IMG/M metagenome (GOLD analysis project Ga0116227, IMG submission 89693) | Host-associated microbial communities from peat moss isolated from Minnesota, USA - S1T2_Fb - Sphagnum magellanicum MG | ecosystem: Host-associated > Plants > Peat moss > Unclassified... | reverse complement strand
GAGGGTTTTTCCTATTTCCTTTTAGTTTCAACATGTTTTTATGAATAGCAAGGCTACCCATTTTTGGTGTGTTGGTTGTAAGGGCCCTATACCTATGGGCTACAACAATTGATGTAATGCTTTGTCCACCCATCTAGCTAATGTTGTTTTCGATGGCTTGAAGCAATTCACATCTAAAGGTTGTAATGTGTGTGATGTATGTGCAAATGTCATAGGCCACATAATGTCTAGGCCACATTATTGTGCCAACTTTATTGCTTTTAGAATTACATGTGAACCATGTTTATCTAAAGTTAGTAGATAGCAATTGATGAAAATATGGCATTATGGATTCGTTTAATAATGAATGAAAGAATTCTTTTAAACAAAAAACAAGTCATACACGTTTTTTTTTGCATTGCCATGCATGTTCAAGGTTTGCAATCTCTAATGTAATCATTTAAAAATTATCACCTCTAAAAATGTAGAATCCCAATAGAAAATTTTCTACAACATTGATGGCACAATTGACCATCAACCCTTCCCTAAACTTGGGAACGGTGGTGCACACATGTTGTGAACCTCTTTTGGTTAACACTTGAGCTTTTGACTCCCCTCTAACATGGATGTTTGTCTCATCACAATTCCAAATGTGATTTGCTAAATAATTGTGTTGACTATGTGAAATTGTTAGACTTTGATAAAAATGACTTGCATGTTTTGTTTGTTAAACCTTGTCCTCTACATAGTTAATCCCTTTGCAAGTTTGATAGTCAATCCTAGATATTTACACTTTGAACCAATACCACCATGAATTCCCCAATATTCCATCTTGAATGGCGTAGCTTGGGTTTAAGTAAGTTTTGCTACCTTTAATTTGAATTGTTGTAATGTGATTGATAGCTCACATTCTTGCATATCAATCAATAATTATTATTATTTCTTCATCTATCAACAAACTTGGTGAGCCATGTTTCTTGGATTTGGTCCTATTGTTGAAGTGATTTACTAACGATGTGAAAGGAATATTCAAAAATTGAATGGCTTTTTTCAATGATCTAACACCTCTTTCCACCGCATCCATAGCCTCTTTTAATGCTTTTATCATCGTTTAAAAATAATTATAATTGTGTTCTTGTTTGTCCTTGTTGACTTATAACTTCTATTTTGTGGAGGTGGTACATTCTCCTTGTTAGTTAGTTGATCCAACAAACAACTCTTCTTCTTATGAGGCATGCTAACATTCATGGTTGATTTGACCCTTTTGGTTCTAACCTCCACTAGATTGGGGGTTCACATCTAGGCCCCACCAAATGTATGCCCTTGTTTTTCTTGAAATCAAACCAAGATTGAAAAGATCCAATCAAGTTAGGATATTTTTAATAGCATGTGCCTTTGAACAAATTCTTAGAGATGAGTTTCCAAAAAATTTCAAAGTCTTCCCACGTTAAATTATTGTTTGTGGTTGAGGTGCAGGTTGTTGACATGAATATCAAATTGCCGTTCACTTGATGAAACTTGCAAAATGCCACTCTTCTACCACTTGTAATTGCTTGTGGAATAGATGTGTGTTTAACTACCTAATGATAGTATTTTTCATTGTAAATTACACCTATGATACAAATGCAATGATCAACTTGGTCTTCTTATTTCATATGATTGGTCTCTTTTAATTTTGTTCATTTCAATATTGCGCAAGATTGGTCTTTTATGTTCTCTTCTACTTTTGTTTTGTGTAATTTTGCATTAGGTCTAATTTCATCTTTTCTATTCACCTTGGTGCTATCTTTTTTTCTTTTTTTTTAATCACTTCACACTAGGTAATAAAAGCTACACGAAACTTTGGAGGTTCTCTTCAACATACTTTAAAAGCTTAAGTATAATTGAAAATAAACCAAAGCTTGCAAAATGTGAATGGAATGAATTATTTTATAATTGAAGTTGTAATGTTTCTGTTTTGGGGGGAAGGGGGGGGAGGGAGAGTAAGAAACAAAGGTAAATTTCAACTTGCCTTGTAAGTTAGGTATCCCAAGTCCATATTTGTCTTTTGATTTTAACTATTAATTTTGACAAGTTTCAAAAATCATCCTACCACTAAATAAATTTGGTCTCACAACGAGTCTAAATTTGCAAGTTTGCCCAAATCACTCCAATAACGAAACATTTTAAAACATGGGTATAATCGACCCCATTTCCAAACACAACTATCATAGTACCTTTATGTGCCAAATAATTAATATAATTTGAAATTTTTAATGTGATGCTTCAATTTTTGATTTTGAAAATTTCGACATATAAAGATTAAATACAATAATGTTGTTAACATTTTTAGCAGTTTCTTGCTATGTTTTTGGTTAGATTGATGAAAGGCATCAATATTTTGTTGAACGGTCGTGGGTTCAAATTTGGCCTCTTTGATTGAGTTTTCAACATTTTTGACATTTAATGTTGTTTTTTTCTAAAAAATTGATGAAAGTGAAAATAATATAAGTTGTGCCGAACCTAAAAAGGTACTATGATATTCAAATATTGGCGAGGCCATATTTTATGAAAAAGATAGATATTTTCCCAAGGTGGGTATATCCCACCCCCATTTTCAAACACACCAATTCCATTATTATTGGTGGAGCTAATTTCTAATAGACATACATTTTTTTTTCTAATGGTGGGTTTGATGACCCCCATTTCCAAACACAACTATTCCATATTGATAGGGCCATGTTTTTAATTTAAAGAATAGGTTTTTCCCCAAGGTGAGCATAGCCCACCCCCATATCTAAACACAACTATTCCAATAAAAGTGGGGTTGATTTATATCAATGAGCATTTAATGATAGAAGTGATTATGATTGCTAGAAGGGCCTAACCCACATTGCTTATACAAACATAGTTGAACCAAATGGGTGTTTGGTAATGGGTGTTTTGCCCTAACCATTTTAAAGAATCTTGATTATTGTAATGATTCAATTAATAATTGAAGAATTTAAGGACAAAGTCATTAAATGTGTTCTTCCCATGTTTCTTCAGCCACCACTATACAAAAATGTAAAGTTATAAAAATATATTCTGAAAATATGGCAAATGTTCTTGTCCATGTTGTGCATTTCTAATTATGATTTGTTTGCAAAATGTGCATATTATATAATGTTTAACTTTACCTCACCTTGTTCATTTGTATGTTTTTTGTTTTTTTTTCCATGAATTAGTGGCATGATAGTTCTAGAAATTTGAATCAAAACCTAACATGATTTATAATGCATAAATTGTATGTGATTGAAATCCAAGTCTGTTTATTCAACCCCCAAACTTAGACCTAACTCCAAATGCTTAATGGAGTTGACCATTGAACTCTTGATCTAACACCAATAGTTCTTAAAAGGATCCTTCAAAACCTATAGTCCTCGAGTTAATGAAAAAATTTAAAAATCACCCAACATTGGCAAGGAAATAATATTAGCTTCATTTTAGTTTTATACTAGTTTCAATACCAAGTTTATACCTTAGTTCATATCAAGTAAAAATCAGCCATGAGCCAAACATTAGTCCAATACTAGGAACAAGTTGATATTATATTGTTAAAATTGATCCAATACCAATACCAATCTAATATAAAAATATTCAATATCAGTATTTGATTGATATGTAAAAAGAGACATTTTATATATTAATTCAGCAAGTCTGTCAGTTAGTCAGTCTGTGACAGTGACTCGAGTAACTGTTGTGAAATCGCCCAAAAGTGCACCCTTTTGGTAAAATTTCCAGGTGCCAATTAAAACTGACTGCGGCTTTTCCTTCTGGTACATTTACAGGTGCCAATTAAAATTGATTGCAGCTTATCCTTTTGGTAAATTTCCCAAGTCCCAATTAAAACTGACTACGACTCAACCTTTTGGTAAATTTCCAGGTCCCAATTAAAACTGCGACCTTTTTTCCTTTTGGTAAATTTCTAGGTCCCAAATTGCGGCTTTTCCTATATAGTCATTATTAGGTAGAGGGAAAGATACGGGTACCTAGGGTGACTAACTAACCACGTGTCGAGATCCGGAACATCGATTGACATCTTAATCGACGGATTACTACTACACAACGGACTCCAAAATCCAGGTGCCAAAAGCACTGCCTGACCGACCTTCCCTCCCTCTCCGGAACGCTTTGGGAATTAACTTGAAATAACACATCAGTGCATTATGCACAGGGTTACCATTAGTTACTAATATAACATTAGCCAATTTTAGTCCCAATTCCACTTAGTAAGAACCATATTGAAACTAGGCTTGACTTTCAAATCCATAACTGAATTTTGTTTTTTTAGAACTAGATTTGGAGCATGCTTCTTGGTTTTATTTGTATGTGGGATTGGAATTAATAAAGGTACATGTTTTTAATCAAAAAATGACTAAAAATAGGGTTACTTAGTAGTTAACCATTGTTCTAGACTGAACTAAAATCATCTCCGATTTTCAGAATTAATTGTTATTTTGGGAGAAACCCAATATAAGATGTGGTTCTAAATTTTTAAAAAGTTACTTTGGTTCTAGTTCCACACATAAATGGTGTAGGTTTGAGTTTAATTCTTCCAATTTTATAAATATTTAGTTATACTTCTAGCATATTTTGTTAAAATCTTTTGAGCACAATTTTAAAACTCATATATTCAAGTTTCATGTACATATTACACATCCCAATGCAAAAAAAAAGTATAGATACAAAGGTTTTATAGCAAATTAAATCATGGATTTATATAAATATAGAGCTAAAAAAATAATTAAAATTGAAATCAAAATAAAAAATTCAAATTACTTGTCAAGTTTTCAAAAAACTTAATTTGCTTGCTTACAAAACTTGAACTTGTGTTTAACGTATTTTTTCAATGTTTCAATTTTGATTTTGGATTTAGCAAAAAACTAGTTCCAAGATTTAATTTTTATATTTGTTAGTCCCAATAAGAACATGAAGGTGTGAATTTGAGTCATAGTCTCAAAAACATGAACCTTTGGATTTAATTCTGCAAATGGAATGCTTTCATAACATTATTTCAAACCCAGAACATTGTGCCAAGGTGCATATGGAGCCTCCTTCCAATGCAAGTAAGGTTAATTCAACCTACAATAGATAGGAATTGGGCATTGGCCAATGACTTTGGCTTTTTTCCCCTATTTATTAAGATTTTTTACCCCAAAGAAAAAGTGACTTTGTGTTTGATAGATTTGCATATTTTTCCACAAAGTCACCATGTTTTTTTTTGTAATATTTGTTTGATCCCCAATTCGAATGTAGCTATAAAGTTCATGAAATTGGTGGTTGTGTCATGAAACTGCATATTAGTTCAAAAGATTCATAGGATTGATTACTATGTATTGTTTCATCTTGACTTCTCATCTAATCCCCAGTTTTGATGAAATTGATCCATTATAGCCCCAATTTGGGGACTTTACTTGATAACTTTAATGACTTGTGAAGAACACCAAGCAGAATTTTTTCAACATATATGGAAGGCGTGATGTTATTAAGGGAAATTAAGTTATCCTCCATGAATCCAAAACCAGAAAGCCCACACCAATAGGCATTTCCTTTTTTAAAACAACCCGCCTTTTTTTTTTCAAAAAAATCATGTAATACCCAACCAAGTATCATGTGAAAACATGAAAAAAATTGTTGTTTATTGCTATATGCAAAATACCTTCAAAACATGCCATTTTCAAAATAAGTGCCTAACAAAACCGAGGGGCATTTATTCATTTCAAAAAACACCCCATTGTGAAGGTAACTAGGAACAATCATTTCAAGAATGCCCTATTCCAAGGACATCATTTGCACTAGGCACATGAGCACAAGCCTAGGCTTATGGGCCTTCATTAACTAGCTAATAGGCTACATCAAAGATATTGTTTACAAGTTCTCAAGCTCTTCATTTTGAAGCGAATTCTTGGTTAGCATGTTAACTTCAACATTATTTAGCCTACACTTAGCCTATGACATTTATGATCAGAGGTTAAAAACACTTGTCATCACCATGGTTTACAACAAGATGAAAAAAATTATGAATGTTCTCACCCTTCTTATTCCCTTACTTTTTCCACAATACTTGTATTAAAGAGTGTTATGCAAAGTTTAGGGTTGAAATGTAGTGAGTTCTATCTACCCATGGAAGGAGTCATAGAACATATCTTTACCCATGAACACCCAAGCTTTCTACAAATGTTTTTTTACACAAACAATGGACCATTTAGTATGCACAAGAGGGATGAATTGCAACTAAATATAGATATTCCACAGGGAGATTTTGGAACAATGCAACATTTGCATTTTTTCTTACCAAATTTGAGGAGAGGTATTGGGAATTTGGTAGGAAGGTGATTGAGAAAGATAATTGGGAGGCACTTACTATAGTCGTGAATGCCCACTTTCCAATTGATGTGTAATGCACTTGGGGTTAGTGTGAAGACACATTCAACAAAATGAAAGACAAATATAACTTTCAAAAGAAGAAGACCAACATTACATGTGCTCCACCTTTAGATTGGCCTTGGTATGAAAAATTATACTACTTGTTTGCTAGTATTATTAAGATAAATGGAGTGCTTGAAGATGTTGATTAGAAAGTGCACACAATTCACAAAGAAATTGAATTTGTGAGTATCTATCTAATGAAGATAAATGTGTTCTTAAAGGAAAAATATTCCTATGTCCCTTGTGATGCAAACTTCTACATTTCGAAATGGAGTTACACCTCCAACTCCCAATTTTGATACACCAAGGACTAGGGCATGCATGTTGCCCAATGTCCAAGGTTAACCAAATAAGAAATTGGAAAAAAAGAAGATGAAAATGGATGTTGAATCTACTATTATTGCTAAGTCTATCAAGGATTTTTCAACTATTATGAAAAAAATTGAAAAACTCAACAAAGATGATCAAGAGGATGACTTCACATATGTTACAAAATCAATTATATATCATAACAACATTTGTTGATGTTTTGAAGACCACAAAAAGTGGCCCTAGCAACAATTAGAGTTTCCTGTTATGATTTTAGTTCATTGTCATTTTTATGTTTCCAATGAGGACTAAAAAATTGGTCCTAGTATTTGATAGTAGCAAGTAGTTCACTTCAATTCACCAAATGCACTTTTGTTTCTAGTAAGCCATGGTCTTGGATTTTGTCTTGGTGTAATTTGCATTTAGGGTGCCACAAGCATCTTAATAAAAATTTGGTGTTATTTACAATGTGAGTGTTAGCATGAATGTCACATTGATGTTCTTGTACACAAAAAAAATTGTGTTTTGCAATGGAATTTTCAAAAGAACAAAAGTGCCACATTGATGTTAATTTACAAAAAATACATTGAAATGAAAATCCTATTTATTGAACTACTACAAGGTGATCGAACACCCATTGTTCAAATAAGGCCAATCTTAATATTTCTCCTTTTACTTTAATTGTCGTTCCATCTTTAAAGAGTAAGCAACATATGGCTAGTAAATTCAACTTCCTTTGTATTTTCCAAATTTGCAAGCCTTGGTTTAGGTTCATTGCACATTTCACAAGAATTGTGGAGTATACAACATGTTATCGTTACCCTTTTTGTTCTATCAACTTTGGAATTGAAATGCCTCCAAATCCACCATTGGTTTTTTAATAAACCAAAAGCATTTTCTATCACAACTCTGCATTTGTTCGTGTTACAATCATATTTTCTTTTGTTCGCATCTACACAATTTTTACTTTTCTTTTTTTTATAGATATGTCCAAATTGGATAAGTTGAATCACCAATGATTTAAGGTGTACATTTCACACCTCTAATTGTAAAATACATTCTTGCAAAATTTCTTGGTCTTTTAATCACTTACACAAGCTAGAAACCTTAAATTGGCCACCTCCAAAACCACTTGTTTACACTAGACACCCCTTATAAAACAATACTAGTTATGGAATTTTTTTAATTGTAAAAATCACTTTGTGTAAGTGTCACCTTCTTGCTTGGACAATTTGCCAGTGGTATGTGAGTTCCATTTATTGATCCACATATGTTTGGTAAACTTGTCAAGAATTCTTGAATCATCAATCTCAGTTAACTTTTTGATGGAATGCTAATGTATTTAGTACATAATTTGTTTCTATCAATGAGGACATCACATACTATTTCCACATAATTTTGAATTATTGATGCACCCATGTTAAAATAGTTAGCCATATGAAAGGCACTATGTCCATAAGCAAATCTATGAAAAACAATTGCAACTATTTTTCTAATCTTTAGTTGTGGCCGCACATGATTGCAAAAAATGAGTTAGCTCTAACATCAAGGCTTGGAAAGTTACATAACTCATTCTATAACATTGTAGGTACTTTCTATCTTTCATTTCTTAGGTAGTATGCCATATGTTTGCTTCCACTTGAATCCAATGTATGGATTGTTTAGGTTCTTTCCACCGCAACCAAAAAATAATGTTTTTTTCTTATGGCTAAAATACCCCACAAGGTGGACTCATAAGTCATAATAGAATTCATCAAAATAGTAGAGAAGAACATTTGAATGAGAAAAATATTATCCCCAAAATGTGGGATCCATTGCAAAAAGATACATCTACATAAATTATGAAAGATTATTTAAAAAGCTTGAAACTATGTAAATCTAGAGTATTATGCTTAAACAATTTTTTAAAAATTGTAAACAATTTACACCTATGAATCAGGAAAAAATACACACCAATGTTTTTAAAGGAAAATATATAAAAGTTCACAATTTGAAATGGTAGTTTATGTTTCCTTGTCTCTAGAAGTTCCCTATGTCTTGAAGCGCTTTATTTCTAGAAATAGTCTCTGGACCTCCACCCATTAGAACCCTAAAATATTATCACAAATTACTACATTATTTTTTTAGTTTTTGGGAACAAACAAAGAAATGTGATCATGCTTGTGCCTGAAGCAACCTAATGGTTAGCCCCCTCATTAGCTTGGAGGTGGGGGCCTACTATCTATTGGGTTCCAAGCTAATGGCAAGCTTGAAGGTTTAGGGTTACGTTCATTAATGTGTATAAGCATGGTAGGTCTTGTAGTTTCACCATCATTAAAGTGTCAACAGGTATCATAGTTGGATATCGATATTGTGATGATTTGTATGGACTGTCATGAGACATTTCCACCCCTTCATTCGATGATTCCCACCGAATCTAATTTGCTCATCCAGTCTCTTCAATTGCACTTAGTTCGTCTTCACATTTCACGCCTTGTCTACTTCAACAACCACAAGCTATTCCTCAATCATCTATATATACACCAAGTGCCCATCCATCCCATAAGCAACATTTATGTGTTCCTTGTCCTAGTTGTGGTCACTTATACATATCAGGAACATGTTTAGCATGTCATTAGACATTATGCACCATAAATAAACAATCATCAATTTCTAGGATGTTGATGCTTTCAGCATTATCGTTTTCTCCTCCTTTAGCTTGGACATGGATTGCATCATTAGATATCATAAATGCTTTCCATTTTGGTTTACCATGCCCTCACTCATATTATCATATCCCAATTTTTCTTTGTGTCAAGGTTCAACATGCTTTGCACATCCTTTTCATTCAATTGGATGTCGATTCATTCAACACAACTACTTGGCATGCATTTTTGCTCTTCAACTCATGGTGTTTGTCATTTTCGCCATTGGGTGGTGAAAAATGCCACCAAGAGACTTGCACCCATTTACATTGGTTCATGGCAAGGACTAGTTGACATTACAAGATTAACACATAATTAGAGCACATGTGTTGGTTTCCCAAAGATCTTTAGAGATGACATCATATCCTACTCCACCTCCATCAACACGGTTGCATCCCACATGGGCATTTGCTCGTGTAGGGGAGTATGTTCGAACAGTGCATGCATTGGCTCCCAACATTCTTACGGCCCCATCATCTAAAACCATTGCGACCCTTTGCCATTTTCATCCATTAGTTGAGGTTGACCTCCCCCTTTTTATCAACGATTTTCATCCAGAGACAGATTTTGTTTTGGATAGAAAGGCATTTATTTCTACTTTGATTCATTCTCCATATCTTTCATCCAATGGTCCTTTTTGAGTATGATGTATGAACTTTTGTGAGATTGTTTTGTCCCTAATGATTTTGCTAACATCTTTGATATTTTATTTGAGATATGCTGGCACATCACTTGTGGTCATGTTCGTCCATTAGGAGCATGCTTGCTCATTGCATCGTGACTATTGGTTTTGGAGAAACAAGTTAGAAACATTTGACCCATTGCAATTGGAGAGGTGATTTATTAGTTAGCCACCTACACACTAGCTATTTAGTTCAAGGATACATTTGCAAAACATTTTAACCACACCAATTTGGGGTGGTAACGCAGGGTGGGTGTGAGATAATGGTTCATGGAGTTAGAGCTATGTTGGATTTACACATGGAGTGGGTGGTATTATAGGTGGATGTACTTCAAAACATGTTTAATTTAGTATTTTGAACATCCATTTTTAAGAGTTGCGGTCTTGTATTAGTGCCTTGGATTAATTTTTTCATCTGTTCGTTGATTTTACACATGCCTATCTCCATTATATTTCTTGGAGGCTTTTAAGCATGGGGACCTCACTATCATTTCATTTAAGTCTTGTACTCGATAGGGGGATCCTTTGGAAGGAATGTTATTTGCACTAGCTCATTTTCGTGCTCTCTGTCCTATTGTAGCAACCCACCCTACTTGTGTTTTTCCTTCGTTGGTAGATGATATGCACATAATTGGTCTTGCTTCGGATGTGTTACCTATTTTTTTGTGATTACAAGAAGAGTTTGAAGCATTAAGACTTTTAGTGTAGTTGACAAAATGTGTAAACTGGTTTCCATAGGGGTTAAACCAATTTATATCATTTCTTCCATGTTTTCTTGCACATGAGTTTTCATATTCTAGGTGTTCTAATGGGCTTTTTACCATTTGTGGAGTCGTTTGTATCAAAGGTGCACCAGGAGGACTTCAACATGATCGTTAACCTCCTATGTTCACAAATCTTCAAGTAACTTTTGCGATGTTTTTGCTTTGTTATGCTTAATGGCCGAGCTACTTACATCATATTGTATTTCCATCACCATGTATCTTATAGCATTATACCGAATTTAATGTTCATACCATAGTTATGTTAAAGAAGCTATTAGGGTCAAGCTTATAGTTGGGCATCTTTCACAATGCTAGTGTGGTCATACCATCGATGATTTGGGTATCCATTTGCTATGTTGTTAGTGCGGGAGTGAGCATATTGCAACCCATGATACGCTTTGAGATACTGTTGTAACTATTGCATCGGAGAATGGAGCTCATGTACAAAGAAAAGTTTCTCACCTTTTCCCCTACCACACATGAAGACAAGTGGATATTGTCATCACTAGAGACAATTTTCAAACCTTGGTGAACGTTGTCATTGCTAATTCAACTTGTACATATTTCGTGCAGTGTGTTTCAACGATAACAACGCATGCAACAATAGTTGCCATTCAAAACAAGGCACGATCCTACACAAAGTGAGTGCCAAGAAATGATTTCATTCCCCTTGCCATAGAGACATGCAGTTGTCTCCATCCTCGTTTTGATTCCTTTTTAACTTCTTGTGTACATGTCAATATAGCTCACAATCAATAGACCTCCTTCGTACCTTCAATGCTTATATCTCATTACAAGCAACAAGTGTTGATAGCTTTATAGCATGTGCAAGCTATCACAATTCTTCAACATGCTGCCACATTTAGTCACAATTCTTCATCTCTTCCACACATACTAACTAGTGCACCTCCATCACTAGCTGATTTGTGGCAAAGGATGGCCTTTTAGCATTACGTCTTCCACTTCATTACTATTGTTTTGATGGTCTTGGTTTTCCTTTTGTGTGTTTACATTTGCTTCAACATGCCTTGTACTTGTGAATGGATTTCCATCCTTGTTTATATTTATAGAGGACTTTCCCCAATGGCAGGCAACTGGACTTGTCATGTGTTCAAAGTTTTTACCCTACATGTAAAGGACTGAGTCTGCTCATTTGGCCTTTTTTGAGGCCTGGCTATTTTCCATAAACTGTGTGAAGGGCAGATTCCATCTTTTCCTACTCTCCTATACTCTATTTTATGACCTACCTACCTACCTACTCTATGACCTGCCAACTCTGGCAGCCTCATTACACTAGGGAGCCGGCACTGGGTGCTGGTTATGACGCCCACGTAGTTCACCAGACGGCTCATGCTGCCGGGCCCGTCGTTTGGATCGCTGGGAGCCGTAAGTGGCCCTTAGTGCCGGCTCTCTAGTACATAAAGTAAGTGGCCCTTAGTACCGGCTCTCTAGTACATAAAGTAAGTGGCCCTTAGTGGCGGCTCTCTGGTACATAAAGCACTGCAACTTTTGTTTCCTTCGTATTTTTGGGTCCCTCACCCGCCCTAAGAAAACCTGTTTGTTTCATGGACAGCCTGGAGGAGTACCTTCTGAAAGGCGGAAGTTTCTCCTCCAGGCTGTCAAGGGAACTTTCACAGCTTGGAAGCTACCCACCAGTTGTCATTTGAAAAAATAAATAATTAAAATTTTAAAAATTAAAAATTAAAAATATTCTGTTGCTTTAAAAAAAACTGACCTAATTTTTTCCTTTGTAATTGCAGTTGACTCTGCAGTCCATGGGCAGATTTAATTTAATTTTTTTTTTCCCAATTTTAGTTTACCAAAATGTTTTCTCTTCTACGCGTAAAAACAAAACGCATTGACTTGCAGGAAAAAGGGTGAACAGCGGCAGGGCAGTCGGTCCGGGCAGGAGACCGATTTTACCGCCGGATCTCCATCGCACGGCCAGCAGAGCGCGACGCGAGAGGTGGTGGCAGGAGTGGCGACGTGAACCACGACGCTCTCGAACGAAAGAGACAAGCGAAGGAAGGAAGGAAGAAAAGAAGGCGAGCGAAGAAGGAAGCAACAACAACGACAGAAGAAAAAAGAAGAAGAAGAAGCAGAAGGAGAAAGAGCATCATGACCACGCGGATTGGATTGTCGGTTGCTTCCTTTTTCTGCCCATTGATCACTTCGCTTTTCAACGCATGATTCAAACATATTATTATGCCTCTAGTTTCTTAAACAAATTTAATTAGTTAAGACTTCTTCTTGAGTGGCGGGGTTTTCTTTTTCGGTCGAGCAATTTTTGTGTACAAGTAGCCAAAGTGGTGATCATCATCCATAGGAAGATTTGGCCAAATCTGATTGCTACAGTAAACAGAAATAAAAAAGTTCAAATCTTTAATCATCCTTGTCTATTTCTGGCTGGATTTCAGAAAACGAAAACCAAATATATGAATCTGGCGATGTGAAGGTGAATCTAGACCAGGAGCTGCTGGTTTTCCGAGACTTGGGTTGGGTGTAAAATCGAAGAAAAAACGTTTAGCAGCTAGCTTGCTACAAGAAGAAGCTGTTGTGATTCAGGCGCGGAGCCGGAGGTTTTTCTGGTTGATCGCTGAACATCGTGAAGCTGTTGCAAATAGGAAGATTTGCAGCTGCAGGAGGAGAGTGGATTGATCGGTAGCCGCCGTGCAGCTAGAGCGGATCATCGATGTCTTGTTTCGGCTGGAAACAAGATTGGGCGGGGATCAAAAAACCGCATGATGCAGAGATCTTGTGCACTGGGCAAGAAACCAAGTCTCGACACCATGATCATCATCCGCACCGACGACGACTATCGCCGGCGGTGGCAGTAAGCGCGCGGCGAAGCGGAGACATTTCTGAATCCACCACCGCATCTGCATCATCCCCGCGGGGATCGTCAAGAGTTCTTCCGGGTGCGGAGTCATATCCTGGAATTACCAGTACTAGTAGTAGTAACAACAGCAACAACAACGTCGACGACACTAGGTCTTCAGCTTCTAGAGAACAAAATTCGGCTTCTTCGCTGGAGTCGACCAGATCTGCATCATGTAAGGAGCTTCGCGAATTCAAGTATGCGGAGCTAAAATCTGCGACCTCTAATTTCCACCCACGAAATGTCCTGGGCGAAGGGGGCTTTGGGCTTGTGTACAAGGGAGTGATCATGACGCAGAAGTTACCACCCAAGTCTTCTTCTTCTGCTGCCGCCGCTGCTGCTGATGGCTCAGATCATCAAAAGCTTGAAGTCGCCGTCAAGATGCTCAACAAAGACAGTCAACAGGTGCTCAAAAACAACAAAAACAAAAAAATCTGATCTTGTGCATGTCTTGTTGTTTTTTGTAGCTTGTTTTTCCACTTGGGTATTACTAGATTTGTTCTGAGTCCAGGAGGATAGACTTGAGAGTTGTGGGAATGATGGATTGATTGATTGATTCTGCTGCTGCAGGGACACAAGGAGTGGCTTGCAGAGGTGCACTTTCTAGGGTTAGTGGACAATCCTTTCCTGGTGAAGCTCATAGGTTACTGTGCTGAAGATGGACCGACCATGAGTCACAGACTTCTGGTGTATGAGTACATGCCCAACAGAGGTCTTGATAATCATCTCTTTCGTGGAGCACCTCCAATTCTCCCTTGGCAAACCCGAGTGAAGATTGCTCTTGGTGCGGCTCGAGGACTTGCTTACTTGCATGAAGAGATGGACATTCAGGTAAGTACAAAAATTAGTTCTACTAAATCTCTAGCTAATTTATATATTAATTCTGCTGCAAAATTTTACAGACTTAGGGTTTCAAGAGATAAATCTGCAATTTATTGCAGAGATCTAGGCTTGCTATTGACTGTCCAGATTGCAACCAAAATTTCTCCTCCTAGATGCAGACTAAAATAATTGTGTGCTTGCTTCCTTGCTAAATTGTGTTTTTCAGGTCATTTTCCGCGATTTCAAGACATCAAATGTCTTACTTGATGATGAGTTCCATCCAAAACTAACAGACTTTGGCTTGGCTAGACAAGGCCCCGACATGGATGCTTCTCATGTCACCACTGCGGTGAGTGGGTTTTTTTCCCCCCTAAGTTTCCACCATGTTTTTGTCTTTTCTGGTACTCATGATCAGCTCAAGCTTCCAGCCTGGGACTTTACAGCACTGGCTGGCATTAAGGACTTCCCCTTTTAATTCACACTCAGTACTACTGCCTCTTGACTATGTGCTTCCTACACGTGACTATAAGTCCAGCTTTCCAAGAAAAACTGAAAATGTTGATAATGATGATGATAATAATGCAAGTTGGAGAGTGGTGATGTGATGCAGGTGAAGGGGACAATTGGGTATGCTGCTCCGGAATACATACAAACTGGCCATCTGACATCAAAAAGTGATGTTTGGTCTTTTGGGGTTGTCATGTTTGAGATTCTCACAGGAAGAAAGGCGCAGGATAGAAACCGTCCCAGGTCTGAACGAAAGCTAATAGATTGGGTGAAGCCTTTCATCCATGAAGTAAGGAGTATTCACCATATCATGGATCCCCAGTTAGATGGGAAATATCCTGAGAAAGCAGCGTTCAAGCTTGCATCCATTGCAGCCCAATGCTTGGTGCAGCACACGAAAGCAAGGCCGAAGATGAGTGCTGTGGTTCAAGGTTTAGACAAGGTGCTGGAAATGACATTTTTGTGGGAGATGCCAATCACTACTCCTCCACGTTCTCCTCTCAAAGGTACTACTAGAGTTAGTAGGACAAACAGGACTCCAAGAAGGCAACATACAGTTTCAGGTGCTGATCCACCAGTAACTAGTAGACATACTGCAAAGCCATCCATTCGAACTCCAACAAGCCCTTCAAATGCAAATCCACCCATAACTAGTAGACACGATGCAAAACCATCCATTCAAACTCCAATAAGCCCATTGAGGATAACTACACAACCTGTGACGTCACTCCCATATCACAACCCAAATTCTACATCGCCATCAGATCATGCCAGTTCAAAGAAGACAAAGAAGCGACAAACATCAGCTGCTGGGGGACCACCAAAATCATTGAACACATTAAGAAGAAAACACGGATTCTCTGTTTGGCTACCAAAGATGCCATGGTCCACATGATAAGAGCACTAATTTCCTTTAGACATTTACCAATACCTTGAAGGAGTGAAATCAAGGACAAATCTTTCTTTCCTATGAATTCTTCAAAATTTCAATAAATGTACACAATTGATGTAATAATGTTCATATACAAAGAGCTTTTGGGTAGTGAAATTTCACTTCATTTTTCTAAGATTTCTCATCTGAGCCCTACTACCAAGAGAGGAAAAAAATAAGATCAGGTAAGAGTCAAAGGTCCGTTTTTTTGGAACTGGAATTGAAATCACTCTAATTTAATTTCTAGAACCAGGATTGAAGGTTCTTCATAAAAATCAAAAACTGTCCAACACCGATAGACACATTTGTGAGGCACTCATAAAGGCGCCAAAGTTTGACATCCTTACATTCCAAAGTTGTGTAGTCCACTATATATCACTAGAAGAAAAATGTCAATTTTCGATTACAATTTGCAATTATGAAGACATCGCAAATGTAACATACAACCAAAGTCTAGTCGAATCACATAAAACAAATAATCGCAAATGATGATTTCATTGTGAGGTCAACATAGTTTGTGGATGAAGTCTACGAATATGTTCTCATCAGTTGATGAAGTGTATGTTGCTTGCGACTATAAACCTTATGTGCAACTAGATTGGTAACCATGTGAAAGTTACCACACTAGCAATGCTTAGTAAATTCCATGTTTTTGAATTTTAAAATACTACTTTTAATCCTCCTCATCATCTTTGGATTTGTAACTTTATCCAATTGAACATGGCCACATGTCATATGAGTATGGATTTTGCATAAATATAGTTTAGAATTTAAGGGATGTATAATCTCCATCGTTCGTTTTTGATGGTCTAAGATCTATTTAGGTCAGCAAATGGAATCTTGCCATGTGGCAAAACATTATGATTTAGGAGAAATCCATTTAAAATAAAATGAGTTTTAATCCGTGTCATCCAATTGAGATTGTTCAAGATTTTGTCAATTGGTGCCTCTAGTTGCGCCATGCGGCAATTATAGTTGTTTTGACCAAAAACAAAATTTTAAAACACCGAAATAATCCTCATCATCCACTTTGGTGGTCTAAGATGTGTTAAAGTGACAAATTCATTTTTTCCACATGGCAAATAAGTTGTAGTTTTAAAATCATTTTAATAATAATAAATTAATCCACATTGTCCATGATGGCTGAAATTTGTCAAAAAAAAAAAAAAAGGCAAATCGAGGCTTGCCATGTGGCATATTTTAGAATTTTGAAGAAAATAAACTAAAAAGTAAATGATTTAATTTGCATTGTCCACTTTGGATGGTGTAATATGTTATCAAACGAAGGAGTTGAATTTTTACAAATGTCATTTTGAAGAAAAATGTTCACCAGATATAATTAATCCTTATGGAGGGTTTGAAAATTGGGCATGTGAGAAAGTTCAATTTTTTCATGTGTCAATAGTTTAAACCCTAAACCTTAAACCTTCCTTCCTTAGTCTCATGAGCATAGCAGTAGAGTAGCTTGGGCATAAATGTGCCAAAGCTTCATTTCCCTAAATTTCAATAATCTTTTATGAACAAAATCTGCAAATCTAGGCTCTTCATGCAAGTGTTTGGAATTATATACACATACTTAGTTATTAACAAATTGAATCCCTATATCTTTCTTAGTCGTACAAGGAGATTTCCAATGAAACTATTGAAATGAAATGCAATCATCCATCAAAGAGAATAAACACTAACATGACATTATTCAAAAGACCTATGGACATACATATAATGGAGGAAGGAAAATCACCACAACAAAGTACAATTATTGATGAGTGACCCAACATCCAAAAAAATAATAGTTGATTGTATCCTCTCTCAAGCTAGTCCAATGATGTGCGATTGCATGCAACCCTCGCATCCTCATAACATTCTTCCATATTCTCATCACTACATGAAAGTTCCAAGATTAGGAATCAAATATGGCTACAAACATTCCTCTCCTGAAGATAAAACCATTGAAAGAACTGTCACGACATTATCAACATTTTGGACATGTGAAACTCATAAATTGCAGTTTATAATTTATGTGGCATTGCTTGAACCACATCAGTAAATTGTATTTCATTGGGTTTCATCTACATCTCAAGCTTCAATGTTTATACTTCTAGTCTTGCAATGTTCACCAAATGCTCATATGTGCTCATCATTCTCTGGACACAACAAGCCAAGAAATAGCAACAAGATATTGTGACCCTTCATTAAACAACTTCAAAGAAGGAGATAATGAATCTCTTAGAAGGAGGTGGTCTACAAAATACTTCATCTCTATATGTAACAAGAGTGGAATTGTTAGAGAATAGCAATGAAACATCATAATTGCATACTCAAAAAATGCTCCTCTTCCATGTTTAGGGTCCAAGAGGAATGATGCACTTCTGCATAGATTGGATGCCATTGATTTCAGGTGTGGAGTAGTTCTTGATAAAGAGATTGAGAGCATTGATGTAAATGAACAGTGTGAACGTCTTTTAGACCCCTACATTGCTGTGATGTGCCTCAAAAGGCATTGCATTCATCTCTTTAGGCAGTAGTTTAAGCAAAAAAATTGTGTTCATATCGATGCAATTAGATGTGGGAGTCTCAACAAAGGAGCTTGTTTGAACATCTAGGATGTTCAAATCATCTACTACCAAGTATCATAGTCTCTTTGGTGTTCTATGAGATTCTTCAATAAATGAAAAACATCAATCTATTCGATTAACTAAGCAAGTTAGTTATCTATAATGCCACAGGCTGGTGTTGAGCAATCAAAGAGAGCTAGAGGATGCAAAGGATGACATGAAAGGGTGTGATTTGATCAATGAGAATCCACCCGGTGAAAAACTTTTTGCGATTTTCTAATGCTCACAAAACAACATCCTTATCTCAGAATGTGGTATGGAACTTTTTTCTATCTTTGATACATCACTTCAAAAACCCATTGCCACAATGGCTAATATGTTCATGTGTGTGCCTGTCTTTCTCTCAAACACTGTTTGATTTCAAAACCTGTGAGTGACTGGAGAAGGCATGTGTATGGCAGGGAGAATGGACTCCAGTGGTTGTGGATGATTAGATTATCTGTGAGGGCCAATGTAAGCCAACTTTTACAACAAAAAGCAAAGGGGAAATGAGTTATGGGCTTGAATCCAAGAGAAAAACTTACGTTACACTACATGGTTCCTATCAGGCCTTGGAAGGGGGTGTTGTCCAGGATGCATTTCTTGACTTCACTAGAGGCGCATGAAAAAATATGCACATGTCTAATGAATCTTCATAGCTGGACCATGTGAGTGGCTATCTATGGCCGGTTGGAGGCTGCAGAGGTTCAAGCAAGAATGGGTTTTGCTTGGGTTGGGCAGGCATTCAAGTTCCAATGTGCATGTGTCATCAAATGGGATAGTGCAAGGTCCTGAATATTCCTTGCGACATACATGTTAGAATGATTCGTTCATTTGGGCACTCTTCTTCTCCAATTGTAGATTGCACATGGTTGGTTATTTGAAGACATGTCTTGAACTCCCTCTTCCCTGAATCCATTAACAGATATGATTATCTTGTTGTGCATGTGTAAGTTGTCTGATTTTGCAGAATTAAGTACTTGGCACAAAGGAAGCACGTTCAAAAAACATCACCATGGAGGAAGTCCATTGAACAAAATTTATATAATCTGGGTACTAGTTTTATGAATTTAGTCCATCTTTTACAATAGAGTTGTTGAAGGTATTCATGTCTTAAAAATCATGCTTGAAATTGCTCAATTTGTGACTATTTAGTCATTAAAATAGGACTATGCACTTGTTGGAAAATAATATAAACTCGACCAATTTTTACATTTTCCATTGTGTTACAACCACAATACCAATTTGCTAGAATCATTGCTTGATGTTATTGCATTTGATGTGTTGGATGCTACAATTGAGTTTTACCTTGATATAGACTCAATGTGTTGATGTTCCTACATCAACACAAACCCTTGCATTGAGCTACAATGGGATGAAGGCTGGACCTAAATATCCAGCCCCAAAAACACTCAAGGATTAGAAACAATAAACATTGTCCTAGGGTATATTAGTAAAACCAATATCATAACCTTAATACCACCCTAATACCACAATTATTAAACCCCATAACATATATTCAAAATATATTAAGCAATTGCCACTTTAATACACCCTATTATTGTAGCCTTAATATAACCCTAGTACCCATTAGTATACATCAATGATCTAAGCCCTAGTCATAGCCCTTACCACTCATGTAACTATTTTTGCACCTAATTGGGCATAGAGGCCTCTTTTTGAATGAAAAAAATGTGAATTTTATCTATGTGGAAGGATGAAGTGGGCCATAGTTGTAATGGTGTGTTAGTTTAACTACCCGGTTAAGTCCAAGTTAGTTTCGGACAAACATGGTTAACTTAATTGTTTGAGTTTTTATTTTGAACCAATTCAAGTGTGAACATGGTTTGAAATATTCTGTGAATGGGATATAATGTTAGCTTGTGTGGTGTCAAATCCCTCTTGATGATCACTCTTGGTGATTTGAGATTCCTTCACACTCTATTGTTGTATACAAGTTTATATGTATTTTGTGCACATTGTTAGTTTTGACATTTTCGTATGTGAAAATGTTGGGCTTGAATTCAATGTTGTGACAATAATAGTTATAAACACCAACATAGGAGTGCATGACAAATTTTCTAGGATAATGAATAGCGACATAAACAACAAAACATAGTTGCAAAATACATTTAGTTGCATGTAAACACAATAGACTAGTCACATGTTGGCCCATTTCTTCTAGTGTATACGAATATTTCTAGCAAAATCGAAGGATCCATTTGGACTTCACCATGTTAACCACCATATGTTTCCAAGTAAGTATGTTGAATGTTTATCATCCTTATGAATGTCATTTAAAGGGCAAAGCCATTATTATGTAATGACAAGCCACTTGTTGTAGAACTTGTTATTTGTTGTGCGTGTTTTGTGACGTGAAATTGACAACTAGATATTTATTTTAGTGAAAATCAATTTCACAATCATAAATCAGTAGCAACTTGAAGAACATAGAATTTATTAAAGTAACTTCCTTTTTTTACTTAACAAATCTCTAAGAAACATAAAACCTCATGACTTCTAGTACAACAATTTGAGGAAGATGATTGCCTACCTACAAGGAAGTAGACTATCTTCAAGTAGATTATCAAATTATGCCTAAATCTTAAACACACAATAAGAACAAAAATTTGTTCCTAAAGCTCTTTGAACATCATCAATTGATTCCATGATCATAGATAAACAAATTACAATGATGTCTACACTCATTTTTGAGCTTGAAATTGTGTTCAGGTATGTATATATTTTGTTGATAGACATGTGAAGAAGGATTTGTAGGTGTGATTATTGGGATGTGCTCCCATATATTTTCACAATAAATCAAAGCCAAAAGTCAAGAAACATAAATTGTGAGATCCTTAACTACCTAATGAAACCACAACTCTATTACAATAAACCTTTTTTATAATCACATCCCTTTTAATCACATTCTTGTTTTTGGTCACACATTTTTTCGGTAACCATTCATTTTGGTAAGAAACATCATTTTTTGAATTGTTGTTGCACATTTTAGTAACACAAAATATTTGCAAAGCTTTCTTAATAAATGTGACTATAACAAAGAAAATCTAGCACAAATATTAAGGATAAAACATTGTAGTTCCTTTTAGCAACGGTTAATGTTGTTTCATATTCAAGTTGTGAAAAATAAAAACAAAGAAAAAAATTGAAAAAAAAAAAAAAAAAAAAAAAAAAACAACAATGTTCTATTGCAAACAAGTAAAAGATATGCAATCTTGCCAAGAAAGCAAAAAAAAATCTTAATAAAAAAATCTAGTTGACAAAATATACAAAAAGCTCAAACTTCGTGTAGATAGTAGAACTATTTCCAAGCTCCTAAAATAATAATAATAATAAATTTACACAATTGGCACCTTTATTCTAACATAAATAGATTAATTTACAAGGTCTTTTTTTTGCTTATAGTCCCAATCTTGTAAGGGTTTGTACGGAACATGACTATAACAAGTTTGAATCACAATACGTTAGTGTCACAAAACAAAGTTGTCACTAGGGATGTGATTATAAAGCGGGGTTTATTGTGTAGACAAATAACAAGCCTAACAATCAAAATTTGCACAACTCTTTTGCATTGTTTTCTACTAAAGTCGATTCTAATGACATTTGAACTTCAATACGATTATTATACACCTCACCATGATATAAGTATACTTATAATCATAAAGGGTTTAGGGTTTATAATCTCTCTTATAATCATATAATCGTATAGGTGATTATACTTATGCATAAGTAGTGTTTTTAAAATGTTATAAATAGAAGAGCTTGTTCAATTCTTTACATTGATAAATCCTAAAATTCAAGGTTAATTGGTTTTTTTCCATTCAAAGCTGAATATGTGATATTTATTGAAATTTATGTGAATATTTTTATTGTGACCAAAAAAAAGCCTTAGCATGTTACATATGATAATTATTATAATGATTTTTTAATAATAAAATTTTAAAAATAAAATAAAATTCTCACTCACAAATGGGTATTTCGTGTGAAGCTATTATTATTCACACATGTTGAATGTGATGAACGGCGGCCGCCACCAGCCGACCGAGAGAAAAACAAACAAAGAATTTATTGCGGGTGATAATTGGGTGTCTCGTGCATGTTTGCTTGCAGTTTTGACAGTATGACCACCGAAAACAAATTGGTGTGTGCCGAGCATCATTGTATGAATTCATTTCTCATAATTTACGGACGGATGGACGGACAAACGAATGACGACGGTGGGCGTGTCGGGCTCTAAGAATTCAAGAATTGTGTCTTCGGGTCAAGGACAGTAGGTTCCAATGAGTTGCCAAAATGTAGTACAATTCTTAAATATTTCTACTTTCCTCTCAGAGTTGTAGCCAAATTTGGCTAATTCCTCTTGTGGATGATTGTAAGTGTGGTTACATCACAAAATTGAAAAAAAAACAAAAAAAAAAAACCCCCATGTCTGTGAGCCATTATTATTATTTATTATTATTATTATTTTATTTTTCCCCTGGTGAAATTTTAAAAGAAAATGTAAGAATAGTGTTTTCATGGATATTTTAATTGCCAAAAATTGAAAGTTCAAAAAATGGGAATTGCCATTAGATTTGAATAGGTGGCCAAATAATCTAGAATTATGCTTAAATATTTAAACCCTTAATATATTGTAACCAAAAATCTGACTAAATTTTCTTGTGGATGATTTGCCACTTTGGGTACATCACAAAATTGGAAAAACTAAATACATTGTGAGTTGATTGATGTCGGTGGGTATTGTATAGATCTGAATTCTGATTTCTTTTTTAAATTTTTTTTTAAAAAGTTGTAAAGCCAATAATCAAAATGAGATTTCTTTTCTCTTTGGGATCTAGGGTAGCCTTTTTTATGTGCAAAAATTTTAGAATTTTTTTTGGTTGCAAAATCAATGAGTTATTAATTGTCATAAATATGATGTTGGTGGATTTGTGAAGGTAATGTGCAAAGTATCAAATAATGGTTTGCCTATTTGAAAAAGCCTTATAATAATAACCTTTCTCTTGACTAGAGCCTTCATATAAAAAGCCAAGTTGGTTCTTTTGTTGTTAAATTAAGCTTGAACTTCTTGAAGCACTCTTGCCTGCTTGTCAAATATTCTAATACCTCGGCAAGTTCATCATTTCAGTGTCAATTTTTTTTTTATTTTGAAGATTTTGTATCAAAAACTAAAATATTTTTTAAAAAAAAACTCTAAAAGATTCTTTGTTTCTCCTTCACAAAATATTTTTCTTTGGATAAATAAATAAATAAATAGAAAATTTCAAAATTACTAAAAATATTATAATTGGTGTTGAAGTTGCCAGAGGAGTTAGCCCACTACTGTCTTTGTGCCAGATGAAACCAAACCAAATCTTGGGAACATAATCATAAGGGTGGGCGCTTGGTACAGGAATTCTGGCAAAGCTCTCTGATGGGGAGAATCCAAAGTTTGGTGCAGAAAAACACATAAAATCATCACAAATGAGAACCCTTCACATGCTCCATGGCAAAAAAGACATAAGAGCGTCTCCAGTGGTGCTCACTATGTGGTCACCCACAGTACAATTGGATGAAGAAAAGTCAAAAAATGCAGGTTTGGCTCAGAAAAATAGTTTTTTGGCTCCACATAATTGCACAGTTTTTGTGGTGGCTGGCAGAAGGCACAGAAACTCTGTGAACCGTGAAAAGAGTGTAATAAATTGATCTGAGTGCTGTTGAGTGTTTCTGATTGGCCCATCATAATGATTGGTTCCGCATGGTTTGCTATTAGTAGTCCCCCACCTATTTGCTGTACGCCCAGTTTCAGTTTTATGGGTAGGGTTGCTAAATAGTAAATAACTAAACTTGGATGTGAAAAATATGTTTTGAGGGTCATATACTGAGCACCGCTGGAGATGCTAATATAAGAGTGTCTCCACCAGGAGTGGTATGATGGGTTGTTCACAAATTTTTTGATGAAGTATAGCTAGCTTTTAAATTGTATGAAACTGAATTCGGACATGTAAATATCAGTTTTGGGTGGTTATTAGAAACAGGAAAACAGTTATCAGGGCGGTTCTTAGAATTCATAACAGCAATTCTCAACAAATCAAAGAACCTGAAGTGGCAATTCCTCCCAAATTCAAATACCCGTGCAACACTTGTAAATATGCACATGATACAATGATCTCCAAACCCTTTGGGCCAGGAAAAAAAAAAGAAAGACTGCATTTGATTGGCCAGCCATAATGATCGACTTAGGTGGTGGCATTTAAAAAGTCTCTGGTTTTATATTGTCCAATTTTTCATGTTTACTTATTTGATGTTGTTGCTGCGCACTATCAGTGATGATCAAATTGATGATTTTTTTTTTTGATTTTTTGAAAATTAAATTCCATTTGAATGACATTAAATTTGAATTTAATTGAAAAAAATGGTGGAAAAATTATTGAAAATCTGTTCGTGAATATGATGTTATATATGATGCCAGTTCCTTGATGGTTATTTCATGAAAACTGTTAGTTCTTTGAAATTTTTCACAAAGCCAAAAGCAGAGGTTCTATTTAGTCCTGAAATTATTCCAAAAAAAAATGGAACCAGTGTTTTGGTGATTTTGAGTTTTTTTTCTAAAAAAAACAGAATTGGAGTTTCTTTCATTTCTAAGATCCAGAAAATCTGAAGCATGGGAGGTTATTATCAAAATCAAAGAATTGCACAACACTCGTCCATACTCATTCGCAAAAGATGTACAGTACTCCAAAAACATTCACAAGACCTCCTCACATACTTTTGCTTTTCTACCTGATGCTTGCTCACCACTCGCCAATACTCATTCGCAAAAGATGTACTCCAAAGACATTCACATGACCTCTTCACATACACGTGCTTTTTTACCTGATGCTTGCTCACTGTGTGCATTCTCAACTCAGGATTTTGTTTTTCCAATTTTGTGAGGTTGAATTTTTTTTGCTTACAATGGACTTATATGTAAAGTCACGCGATTAGGGGGCGAGAACAGCCAGTTTCAATATAGTAAAGCATCACATACGTAACTGGGAATGAAACTTATACAAAATGAAATAACTGAGACCCAAACTAGTTTTGCCACCAATTTTGGTGGGTAATTTGAGTTTCATCCGACCCTCTCTCCATTTTCATGAACGCCTCCACTGCTGACACACTACATATATTTCCACTGCTCCTACCTGAACAACTACTATAATTGCTCTCGAACCTTGTGCATTAACTGCTGAGTTTCAGCATTTCATACTGAGATTTAATCAAAGATTCCTTACTTTGCAGACACCACTGAAATAGGAGACACCACTGAAATAGGGGACAGGAGGTGAAAGCAGGCCCAAAGAGAGGGTGAAGACAGGGTAACTTCATGGATAACTCTACCGTCAAGAACAGTAATTGCTTTTCTTTGCTGAAATCTCGCAACTTGACTTGTGGACAAAAAACAATCCAGTGTAACTCATCATAGAAAGGGATTTTCATTGCTTCCTGAATCACATGTGACCATGGCTCAATCAAAGGATTTTTGTCAGCCCATGAGATGCCGACTCAAAACTTATTGCTCCATCAGCCCACCCATCATTGAAAGTGGTGCAAAACTGTACATGAATTTGGGCTGTTGATGAGACAACCATAACACAATGAACAAGGAAGGAGGAGGAGGAGGAGGGATCTGAATATTTTTCTGTATATTCTACAGCATTTTACAAAAGGGAGTGAAGTCTTTTGCCACATGCAAATTTACAAATTATGTGTGAAACAAAATGAGTGAAGGAATTGAAATCGGACCCGCCACCCACAAGAGGATCTGAAAACAAATTCAATTAATACATAGAAGAACAAAGAGCAAAAGAAAGTGGACTCAAGGCAAAGAGGAAACAATTTTCTCTAATTTTGGAAGGTGAAGAACAACAGATTTTTTTATATTTTTTTGGTGAAGGAACATTTATTGCAAAACATTCACAACAATGACAACCAAAAATGAAAGCCACATCAAAACTCATGTTGAACCTCATTTTATCACAAGCTAGGGAAAAAGGAATTTCAAGCCATGTTTATTACCAATGTATTATTTTTTGTTGTTAGATGTGAATTTCACTTTGAAGTCACCCGCTTAAAAGGAAATTTTTTGTTCTTCACCTTGAGTCCTCTTCTTTTTACAAATATTTTTAACATACGCAAGATATATAACATGCCAAAGTTTATTTATTGAATGCCATAAATAAATATGGCATGCTCAATAAGTCATAAATAGGGTTATTGCACATTGTTTGTGGACTTTTTCATTTAAAAAATATGTTATACAATTACTCTAACTCCATGGAATGTGTAAAAAAACAAAGAGTGCTTTAAAATTTTGTGATATTGAAAATTTTGCAAATTTTCCCAAAAATAAACCAAAAAAAATTATTTACAATGTACATCTTTCAAAAATAGTTCCCCAAATTTTTTCCAAAGAAGGACAAAATTTGTCAAACAAAAAAAAAATTGGATTAAAACCAAACAAATACATGTGCAAATGAATTAAGAACTTTTGCTTGGTATTTGGGTTGATGTTCATGATAAACAATGCCTCATGTGATCACATTATTGATCAATGACCCACCTTTGATTTCATGCCTTCAAATCCATTTTAGTGAAGAATTTCAATTTCAATTAGAAAGATGGTAAAAATTATTGGGTAGATAAAAAGTGTCCATATGCGGTTGGTGAGAAAAAATTGCTTCATTTGGACTTTGGGATGAAGGAGAAACAAATGGTCAAAATGCACATTCAATGGGCATCTACACAATTAAAGAAATTTTGAAGAGATTTTTTTTTGTGACAATTTTCAAAGCAACCTTATTGTTCCCATCCTTTCACACATTGCTAGCCTTTTACATGTTCATTGCATTTAACATGAATATATAGCAAATTCTCATCCTCTCGCACATTCTTAGCCTTTTACATGTTCCGTTGCACATAACATGAATATATAGAAATTTTTTGAACATTGGAGTTGCTAGGCTTTTGTTTCACACTACCCAAGTTCAAACAAAAAACTGAAACAAAAAAAATACAAACAAGACATCAAACACGTGATAAAATAGGACTATTTGCTGTCTCCAAACAACAAATACATGTTAAAATTTAACTAGGATGAATCTAGGTAGTCCTAGGTTAAAATAGTACTAGGGTAGCTAGTCCACTCACATGTTTAAAAATTAATAACTTAAAATGTCATAGCTAAATTCATGAGTACACAACCACTTGTTTATCATAACACAAATAAAAGAAATAATTAATTTACATGATTTCCACCACACAACAAGAAAATAGATTATATAATAAGTTAATATAACATTTATATTTCCCCACCTATCTACTTATAAAAGAAGGTAATTTTTTTCTTTTTCACATTGAGATTTCTCACACCACAACACATCTTGCTACACTATTGGTCAATGTTTTTTTGGAGGTCAAAAACAGCCAAATTTCCTTAAAATTTTGCCTTAATTTTAGGGCTAATCATTTGTACACTTGTAAGTAAAAAAATAGAAATAAAAATTACTTAAAGCTTATCATGGCAATGGATGCCATCATTGGTTGTGATATCTCCCAATGCATTTTATTGTTTTTAGAGCAATACCTCAAACCCTTGATTTGCCAAACATTACTTTTGTATTCAACCATGTAACCATCCTATCCCTTTTACACCCATAGATATTCATCGTTTTTTCTCTTTCAATTTGAGTTGTTGACTACAATCCAACTTGTTTAGGGTTCCTTTTGCCACTCCTTTTCCTACTTGTATAGAAAACAAAATCACCATAATTCAAACCCCATTTGAACCTTGAGGCTCGAATATGCACAATGCAATGTGAGTTTGTGAATTTATGAACATTGAATTTGTTAACAAGTTTTTGAGACTTGAGTTGAAACATTTAACTCAAAAAAAAAATTGTCTAATGATTGTGCAATGGAAATGTTAAATGTTAAACAAGTAATATACATTGAATGGAAGTTCATTAATGAATGGTTTGAAATTCAAGAAGATTGTGCACATTGCAACTTGGTGCTACTATACTCACCTTGGACTTAGAGCTCATTGAAGTTTGGATTCAATTGACAGTCATTAATGTGTGTTGCAATCTTTGAACTTGTAACTCAAAGTTTGTTACTAGACACAACTTACAACTTAAGAAGTGAATGCTTAAAATTATTCTGTAGGTCAATTAGGTACTTTTAATTCTTGGCCCTTTGCATATGGTATTGTTTAAGTTAGTAAGTTTTAGATTGTTCTTTCTAAATCAATGATTTGTAGTTTAGTCTTTTGAAGTTTGTTGACAACATTGTAAGTTCATGAAATTTTACATATTGTGAATTATGATCCGTGAGGGATGTTATCAAGGTTTACATTGGGGTTTGAAGCTTTTGCAAGTTTTGTGAATCAAGATTCAAGATCAAGAAGATGCCTCTTCTTCAACAACTATCAAACCCCATAGTAAGTTTATTCTTCCCATAACCCTAGTTATTATAGCTTGCTTGTGTGATATGTGACGCAAATTTAATGCAAGTAGTGCAACCACGTCCACCTTGTGTAACATGCCAAGGCCTTTGTGTGCATTGCTTGTTGACAATGTTGTGCTAATCATTTATCTTAACAATTTTGAAGGTAAATACTCAAAGTTTTCCCCATTGGGTTCACTTGTAGATTTTGTTGTCAACAAATTTCCAAAGTTTGCGACTCTTCTTCCTACACATGGTGATCATGTGTCCACACTAAAAGCCAAGAAGAAATGACTCTCATATGAATGTACTTAGAAATTCTAGGTTTCATGGGTGGCAAAATTACATTGGGTTGAATTGCAAATTAGATTTTATGGATGTGTGCATATTGTCAAGTGCAAAATTTGCATGGAAGTGGAGTATAAAACAAATTATTGGCACCTAAATGGGATTCACTTCATAAGCATGCAAATCGTAGAAAAGTTGGAGTTTTGAAAGGGGACTAGTAAACTAATAAGGACTATAGGCATGCCATAAATGAGGCTACTTATGCCTCCAAGGGTAAGGAGTTAATGTTGTAGCTAGTTGCTAATGGGGTGGTGGGTGGAAAATGTAGGAAACTTGTTTGCCACCTTGTTCCACACCTTGAAGCATGGCAAGCCAATGTTGGAATATGAAACTCACAAATAGTTCTTTGATTTCTTTGAATGTGGAGGACAACCTTAAAATGCATTGGATAGATCTAATGCATTGAGTTACGATTCAACAGGTGCACAAAAATTGTGTTAAATGCCACCATAGCTATTTTGGTAATAACCTGATATCTATTTTTAACTTGTGATTATATGAACACTATCGACAACCAAAGTCAATTGCTTGTTCATGCTTATGTGGTGCAAAACTAGTGGCACATATCAATTTTCCTTTCATTGAGGTATATCACCTAGGTGCCACATGGCCTACCATAAGTGGTCCAACCTTAAGCTAACCTTAGATGATTATAGGGCAATCTTAAGTTGCCATGTGGCATAATCTTAGGCCACCACATGGCACAATCTAGTTACTTTAATTGAATGGTTGAAGAAAAAAAGAAATATTTTTTTGGCAAAATATTTTGAAAAGTTCAAATGATGCAACATGTCACATTTTTAGGCTACCACATGTGAACAAACTATTGGTGTGCATTGTAAATGCAAGTGTAGTTGTAAGTGTAGTCGCATGAACTCATCCATGTATACATGTATAAAATCATCATGCTTGTATTTTACAAAAAAATTACTCATCCATCGTTTGCAACTAGTGTCATTGGCAACTTGTTGTTTGTTGCTAAGCTGATTTTTAGTTCGAAATGTCACTTGTGATTAAAATCTAGTTGCAATAACGTTTTTATATTAATGTTTTTGAACATTTAAATAAATTACTTATGATTACCAAGTAAGTGGATCCATGTACTCATATGGTGGACAATTGAAAATGAGTTTCAACTGAAGGGAAATTTTTAGCATCAACAATTCTCTACTAGAGAAAAAGTTGAAACATTGATTAAAAGATGACATCATCAAGAGTCATGGCCCCTCGGGTGGCATGGCAACATCACAAGTTTCAAGTTGAATTTTTTTGGTAATCCTAGTAACATGCAAATGGATAATAAAATACCATGCTAGATGGATGAAAGACAATGCAACTTTGGCCCAACTTTGTTGTGATTGTATTTCCAACTTATTACAACTTTGTATCAGCTTTACCAATAATGCAATTGATGGTGTATAAAATGGACATTTGTGATAAGAAGATTGGTTTAAACTAGTACATACTTAAGCTCATACATATTTAAATTAGTATAACTAGTATAATTAAGTTAGTTTATATTGTCGTAGATGTTATTTATGCTTTTACTAGATATACACAATATATGTTAATGTAACAAATTAATTTAAAAGATATATAATAATATTATAACCTAGGTTAGGTACATGGTCTATCATGTAGCCTAGGTCTAGGCTTAACCTAGGTGCCACATGGCCTAGGTGCGATGTGCTATAGGTCTATGCCTAGCCTAGCTACAATATGGCCTAGGTCTTGGCATAATTTAAGTACCACACATGGGTTATGTTGAACATTAATTTATGTGCTATGTGGCATGTTATAGGTTTAGGCTTTAGTGCCACATGGCCTAGGTGGTATAGGCCTAAATGCCACATGTGCTAACCTTAGGCTTAACTAGCCTAGATACCTTGTGGCTTAACCTAGTTAATTACCTTAGCTAAGTAAAACTATGGTCGGCCAACTAATTATTAACCTAAAGCTAGGATAATATTGTAATATTACTAATTATTAATTATAATTGCAAGAATGAAGCTAACCTAGCTCTCTAATTACATAATAATAATATAGTTATTATCATAATTATTATAATTATTGCCTATTTGCTATTAATACCTATTAATTACACTAGACTAACTATTGTAAGTAATACTATCTAATAGGAAATAGTAATCATAATCATAATCATCTTATTATTACATAGTTATTAAGGGTGAATGCACATTATGAGGTACACAATTTGAGGGAAATGTGGAACTACATATAGTATCAAAAGTAGGAACAAGTAAGATTTCATCCACTTTGAATTATTTTAAAGATCACATATAAATGACTTGGGCCTCAAAAATTTAAAAAGTCACAAGAATCATGAATATGAAATTGAGAACAATTACACATTTGTGTAAATGTACACCAACAATTTAATAATTATTAAAAAAAATCCTCATTTGATAGCAAATTTTCATTAATTTTTTTATTCTATTTTATTTTTATTTTTTTGTCAATTGATTAAAAAAAACTTAGCCCAAGTATTTCTTCAAGGGAAAAACATTTTTCAACCAAAAAAAATCATATTCATGAACATTATCATACCATAATGTATTGATGAACATTTTCAAATCATACAATTTAAATTCCATGACCTTTAAAAAATTTAAAACTTTGATGGGAAAGATTGTTCTTTATGGTTTTTTTTTATGTACGTGTAAAATTTCATGGAAAAAATATCATTAAATGTAGTAGTTCTTAGTCCTTTTGTGGAATTGCAGACATGTGACAAGGTTTTACAAATCAAAATAATATTTTGTTGGATTATTATATCATTCATATGTGCATTGACTTCACAATATGATGCTAGATTGGGACATAAACCATCATATGTTACAAATTTTTTTTGAATATTATTTTTCAAATTTCCACCATGATGCATGAAATTTGGATAAGTACTAACAACTATCAAATTGTGATATTTATTTGTGTACACCGTAACATGCATTCACCCTTAATTTATAATAAAAAAATATTAATCAATGTTATTAACTATTCATATTTATAATAATAATATTATTAATAATATCATCTATTAATTATTAGTTGCATCTTAATTATAAGTAGGGTACAACTACAATTTTTATCCCATATTATTTATCATAGCTTCCAAACTTGTAAATTATATAAGTAAGTTAAGTGCACAAGACATTTTCAAAAAAGAAATGACCCTTAAAACGAGCCAATTACAAAGGTTTGACCTTAAAGGCCACATGGCGAAAAACAATTTATCTTAAACCTACCTATTTAGCCTAAGCCTTCCTACCTACCTATTTATTTATATACACGTAATTACTTGTCTACTTAGTCCGCTTAAGTAGGCCTTCCTTCCTACTTACCTATTTACCTAAGCTAAGCTACCTACCTACCTAGGCCTAATTACCTACCTTTGGCTTAGGCCATGTGTCACCAAACTACTAAATGAATTCTCTACCCAACCTAGTTGCAACATAGTTGAAATTACCATTTGATCAATGGCTAATGATGTCATGTTCTATTAACAAATGAATTTCACCCACCATGGTGTTACAATTGAAAAGAATTTTGGACTACAATGGTAAATGTCCTTTACAACTAAAGTGATCAACTATAGCTATTACTATGGCATCGACATGTTAATGTTGCTTTCAACTATAATTTCACTTTTGAGTTGTGCTTGTCAACTTTTTTGTTGTGTAGTTGCAAAAAATCTTTTGAAATTGTAATTGTTGCTCTCAAGTATGTTTATAGTTGAAAACAAGTTGAAACACATAGTTGCAAAGGGGGGATTTTAAACTAGTGCAAATTGGTAAAGATTGCCATGGTGCAATTCCTTGGGAATGTGGAAGACAAGTGTTGTTTCAATTCTTTGGCGTTTTGCAAATCCAAGTTGTGCAATTAATTCACTAACAACTTGAATTTAATGATCAAAATGTTTTCCCAAAAGGTTTTCACTCTCACAATTTTTCATATGCAAATGCATATTAATGAGAAGAAGAGCATCCTTGGTATGGTGTGGGAGTTTGATTGTCTAAGGCTCTTAATTATGTAAATTTTTAATGCAAAAGATTGAATATCTTTTGCTTGGGTTTTGGCAGCTAATGTTTGTTGTTTTTTTGTGTAAATGAATCTTAATGATACCATTTATAACTTACGTTTTCCTTTTTAATAGTTTGTAAGCCTTGGGGTGTCCTTTGCAAGATGGCATTTTTAATTGTAATGTGATTTATATATGTTGTTTTCAATTAAACCTTTGTTTTGCAATACACTCATACTATAATGGGTAGGTTTAAGAGCTCAATCCCCTCACAAATGATTGTTCTTGTATGTTTGTGATTTTAGGGTTATGATTCATGAAAATTATGTAGTTATATTTTTTTGATTGCATCAGGTGTGTTGCTTGTCCAAGGTCGAATCTTGATATAGATGTTCATTTTAAAATGATCTTTTGGAACTAGAGTTTCTAATGTTTAGATGTAGATAACATAAAATTCTTTTATTATGATTTTACAATAGCCAAAAACCTATTGAAATTAAAACCTCAATAGCTTGAATTAGCCACCTTGGAAAAAAAGAAGAAGCACATAATTAAATTCCATTCCCCCTTTTAAAAATTGCCAAAAGCTTACCCATAACAAATTATCTTAGCTAGTTGGATCTCCAAGTCATTGCAAAAATTAATTTAAATAAAATAATAATAATAATAATAAGGGAATTTTGGTGCACATCTTGGTATTATTGGAAAGTCCTTAGTGTGAATAGGATTTAATGAAGATGATTTGGAAATTTTTAGACCTAAAGGCCGAGAGATGTTGAATTATGAGTGTGTTTTACCATTGGAAATTCAATTAAATTACAAAAAAAGTGATTTTGGAAGGAAAATTTAGTTGGGTAACCAGTTCACACTTGGGTCAATGGCATAGGCTACACTAATAAACATGAAAAAATGAATTATATAAAAAAAAAGATTATTTAAATCTCGTCTCATGAGCCAATTATGGTTATTGACCAAATTTTTTAAATTAAAAAAAGGTGTCCAATTCTGAACCTAATAATGTGATTGGTGGTTATATTAGGTATTTGACACATGATGTTCGAATGGCACCACGAAAAGGGTAAGTTTACATTATATTCGACTTATGATTTCATCCAAAAATTCCTATATACCAACCATAGGACCTTTGGCAATTTCCACACCGATTAAATTCCTTACCAAAAAAATTGAAAACCAATTTTTTTCGATTTAAAAAAATAGATTTAGAAAAAAAAATCTCGATTGTCACCTCCTATTTATTGGAGGTGACTTGGAGTTACAGTTTTTTGAACAATTAATTTCCCTTTGTTTGGAATTTGAATCAGCTTCTTGGGCAAACAAACGACTCGACTCTGCTAGCATGTAAACTAACTCTCAATTCTCCTCTGGGTACATTAGCTGTGCCCTTTCAGGGAAGTAGGCTCTCAGCAAGCAAACGATGCAAAAATGTTAGGCCAAAACCATTTTGTTGAGCCAAACCGACATGTTTTGACTTTTTTTCATCCAATTTTCGTTGCAAAAATGTTAGGCCAAAACCATTTTGTTGAGCCAAACCGACATGTTTTGACTTTTTTTCATCCAATTTTCGTTTGCAGAGTTACCTACTGAGCACCAGTGAAGAAGGTGCTCTTTACAGAAGGCAGTTTACCTTTTGTAAGTTAGAGTGTGGCAGCCGAAGTCGTCAGTACTTTAAAAAAGTCATCTCGTGTTTGGTACCTAGTTTTATGCCCACTTTGCTGCCTCTTCTCTCTCTCTCTCGTGTTCTTCTTCTCTTTGCTCCTGCTGCTGCTGCTTCGACTACACTTGGAATGCCATGCAAAGTCCTGCCAGCTCTTCTTCTTGTGCTGCCATTTTGCTTCTGATGCTTGCTATATGTCTTTTTGCTTCCGGAGGAGCGGTGCTGAAAGGAAACAAAACTAAAATCAAAACCAGCAGGGGAAACAAACAGACGGAGAGAAAGAAAGAAAGAAAGAAAGATCCATCCTCTGCTTAGTTTTTGATCGCACTTCCAACTTTTGTGCGTTTCTTTCTTTTTTCATCGTGTTTTTGTTTTGTCTGGCAGAGGGAGCGAGCCAGCTTGCTGTGTGTTTCGTGATCTTCAAGAGAATGAGAGACAGAGACACTTCAAATTGATTTCGATAATATTGATCATGTTCTTTTTTCTGTTTTGGTTGTGATCGTGTTTTGTGTTTTGTCTTTCATTGGAGTTTTGTGTGCTGTTTCGTGACCTTCAGAGAGACAGAGAGAGACAGAGACACACACACATACACACAATACGAATTGATTTCGATTCGGAATGCAATTTTAGCTCTGGCTGTAGTCTTATAGGTTTCCAACTTCTTTTTTGATCTTGCTCGATTGTGGCTCCAGATTGCTGTTCTAGTTGCCTCCTCTCTCTCTCTTTTCTTTTCCTTGCTACACACAGAGAGACGGAGACAGACAGACAGACAGACAGACAGACAGACAGACAGAACACAGAGAGAGGCAGCCAGAGAGTGAGAGTGAGACAGAGATACACACACACGCACACAGCGAGCGAGAGCGAGCGACTCTGTGTGTGTGTGGTTGGCGGAGAAGATCGGAGGTTTCTGACTTTTACATCGTGTGTGTGGGAAGGAAACAGAACTGGAAGAAGGCCTTCCAGGATCTGCAATTGCATCGGAGGCTTCAACAAACAAAGAAGCAAGCGAGCGATTTATGTTAGCAAGGAAGCGTGTTTGCGTTCCTGCTGCATCTTCTTCCTTATTCCTTCTTCCAGTGATAACTCCACATTCGTCCTGATGTGAGAGGCAGATAGTCTCCAGCGCTCGCTGCTGGTGGAACAACCGTGACTGACTACCAGAAACCTGCACTGACTGGAGGTAGGTATTCATCACCTAGTTCTAAGACTGGTTTCTGTCTGCATTAGAAACCAGGACAGCTTGACAAAGACAACATATGTGATTGATTGATTGATTTGTCCAGGGGCTTGTCCAGACAGATCTATGTGATGAGATCCGTTTGACAGATTCCTACTATTGCACACACTAATGTACAAAAGACATAGCACTGTGTTAGGAGTATAGTAAGGTTGTGAATGTTCCTGACAATATCCCATGATGTGATCTGCAGATTCTGATCTGTCAAGGAAAGCTAGAAACCAAAATGCATGATCTGCATTCTTTGCAGTCATGTCTAATTGGATGGTTTATGCACATACCACAGTTCTGGATTTGTGGAGATTTGTGGAAGCATTGAGTGGTGGTGGCACACAAGAGATTATTCAGACTGAACAAGTTGAAACCTGAATTGGGCAGAATTCCCTAAAAAATTGCAGTGCCTACAATTTTGGTGAATTTGTTTTTGGAATCGGAGCAGGTATCATGCAGAGGTCTTCTGGTGTAGTGCCTTCTGCCTTGAAGCCTCCAAGGCCTCCAAGCAAAAATAAGACAGTGCCGATTGCGGCCATTATCCAGAAGGATAGCTGTTTTGTAGATGAGAAGGGGGACAAGGTGGTCTGGTGGATATCCAATGCGGAGACAGCTGTGCATTTGGTTCCAGTAGTTCTACTGACGTGCATTCTCATTCTCTACATTTGCTCTTCTGCACAGTTCCTTGGTGAGTTTACTGGATAATATGCACCGCCGTCTTATTTTGTTCTTGGGCACTGGATCTGCAGAGACTAATCAAATGGGTTGTTTCAGTTCCAGAAAAAAGTGTGAAAACCCAAGCTTGCAAAGCCTTCTATGTTTTCTCTTTGTCAGTGGACCTTCTCAGAGTTGAAAGCAAACCACATTGCAATGACTGCATAGTTGCTTGTCATAGGCTTCATCTCAACATTTTGACAGACTCCTTAATAGAGTCATTTTAGGTTTTTCCTGTGTTCCATATGTTCATTGAATCCTTTGCATTAATTTGTGGGCTATTTGTTTTGTTGATTTCTTCTGTTGATCAAAAAGAGCAAAACAAGAAATTTGCTTGACTGTCAGGACATGAACAGTGCCAAGCAGTATCCACCTCAGTGTAGCTCAAAATAAACAAGGATTGAATCTACAATGGGTCCTTTAGAGATTACAACTCCTCTATGTGGATAACTCTCTTGTGTGTGGTCATTTGACTACACATTGAGTTTGAAGGAGGGTTCTGTGAATTTCTTTTCATCAGTGTCAGACACCTGAAAGATTTGACTGCTCTGCTGATACGATCTTGTCTCATATGCTTCCGTGCAGAATATGAAATGCTGAGTGATGAGACAAGTCAGAATGTTGTGGAGATGACAATGATGACAGAACGGCACCTGCAACAGGCTGTGAGCTCAAAACTGCAGGCAGAAGAACAGACCTTGTCCAGAGATGTGTTTCCCCTAGGAATTTTGGAGAAAACTAACATGGACCTTCAGGATCACCCATCAGACCCACCAGCCAATCCACTCATGCTCCGAGGTTTTGCTAGTTGAACTGAGTTTTCCAATCGCTTACTAGTGTCTTTTGTGTGCTGGATGACCGACTTTTGTTATCTTACAAGCAGCACCAAGTCCTGCAAAGTGAAAGATGAGAGAGTTAGGCGGGACAACTACTTAGCTAATTGATGATGATGTCTCACAAGTGGAACTGGCTCTTATATCAGATACAAGCCAAACTTGGTGATGTGGGCTCACAGCAAATTTGGTTTCCTGGGCAACAAGAGAGATACAGAATCAGCTCAAAAACATTGTGAGCTTATAAAACTGTAACCCATTGTATTGTGGTTTCCTGTATACCTGTTAACAGCTCTCCAGTCCTTCAGAAGTCAAATAATTTTGGTAGAGGTTTAATGGTGCACTCTACCTTTGCATGTCTGGACTATGTGTCATAATTATCTCACCCTGTGATTCTTCAGTTTTCTCTGTGTACAAACCCTCTATGGACTTTTTAACTGTTTTGATGTTCAGATTGCTGTTTCATGCAAAATATCTTCAGGGTTTGAAGTTTTTTGATTTTGGGTTTGAAGTTTTTGACTTTGGGTTTGAAGTTTTTGACTTGTAAATCCTTTTAGGTTTTCTTTTTTTCAAAAGTATGTTATTTTATCAAATGTTAGGTTGGAGGTGAAGCCAATGTTGCAATACCTTTTAAGTTCTATGCATATTCCTAGAGGTAACTAAAAACAAAGCAGGACTCTTAAGATTTTTCCTACTTTCCAGTCTCTTGACTTCCCGCCAAATTTTGCTTGGCTCATTCCTCTTGTGGATAATAAACGCAACCCATGATGTTGTTGTGGTCACAAATTGCTAAATGTTGGTGAAATAATTCAAAATGAAAAAAAAAATTGTCATCCTCACAAATTGGGAGAACTTGGTGGAATGATTGAAATTAGAAGAAATATTTATTATTTTCACAAATTGCTACAAGTTGATGGAATGGTTGAAAGATGAAAGAAAGGAGATGTCCTTATGAAGTGCTAAACATTAGTGGAATGATCGAAATTTGAAAAATGATTGTTATCTTCACAAATTGCAAGATGTTGGTGGGATAGTTTTTAAAATGGAAAAAGGGAATACCTTTCCAGATGTTGGTGGATTGATGATAAATGGAACAAAATGAATTGCAAACCTTGTTGTTATGGAGAAACCCAACAAATAAAAATCACAACAAATTGATTGAATGAATTTCATGTTTTGTGTGATTGAAAATGCAAATCCTTAAATAGACCACAAGACTATTTTGAAACTATAATTGTGAAATAAAACACACAATTGTCAAAGATATGTTCTTTTGTCCGATTGAATTGAATTGGGTTGAACAACATTGAATTGTTTTTCCTTTGTGCTACTTAACAATTGAGAGATTTTGGTTTTTCGATTCAAAACAACTCATACCTCTTCAACTTGATAGAATTGATCTTGCTTTGTGCTACTTCACACTTGAGGGGTTTTGGTTCTTCAATTCAAAACAACTTTTTCAGCTTGATGAAAGTTTTCTTCCTTTGTGCTACTTGACAATTGAAAGATTTTGGTTTTTCAAGTCAAAACAACTCATACTTCTTCAACTCCATGAATTTTTGCTTCCTTTGTGCTACTTCACAATTGAAGGATTTTGGTTCGTCAATTCAAAACAACTCATACTTCTTCAACTCAATGAAATTTTTCTTCCTTTGTGTGCTACTTCACAATTGAAGGATTTTGGTTCGTCGATTCAAAACAACTCATACTTCTTCAACTCCATGAAAATTTTCTTCCATTGTGTGCTACTTCACAATTGAAGGATTTTGGTTCGTCGATTCAAAACAACTCGTACTTCTTCAACTCCATGAAAATTTTCTTCATTTGTGTGCTACTTCACAATTGAAGGATTTTGGTTCTTCGATTCAAAACAACTCATACTTCTTCAACTCCATGAAAACTTTCTTCAATTGTGTGCTACTTCACTATTGAAGGATTTTGGTTCTTCGATTCAAAACAACTCATACTTCTTCAACTCCATGAAAATTTTCTTCCATTGTGTGCTACTTCACTATTGAAGGATTTTGGTTCTACGATTCAAAACAACTCGTACTTCTTCAAATTGAATTTCATAATTACTTAAAAACATCAAAAGCATTGATCTCATTGTGTCTCTAAAAGGAAAGAAAAAGAAGAAAAAAACACACACACACTCTGTTGGTCTACCATCTGTTTGCCATTTCACTGAAGAAAGAAGGCCAAAAACCTTCTGAACTCCACCATGGCCGGTAAATAATCGATACCCATTCCATAACGCCCTAGAACGATCTTGATTGATTGATTGATTTTTTAAAAAAAATTATTAAAAATTTTTGGGAAGTGGAATTCGAAATGGGTGGGTAGTGTTTTTGGCTGTCAAGCTATAATAAGTTAAATCTATTCGAACTTCTAAGAGACTTGAGAGATTTTGAATCCCAATTGGGTGCTAAATTTGTTGTCAGCTTTTTCTTTGTTTTTCCATGGATTTGAGATGGTGGTAGTAGTGCTTGAAATGGTAATTTTTATTTATTTATTTATATTTCAATAAAATTTTCCCATGGATTTGTGATGATGGTGCTGGTGCTGGTGTTGGTGGTTGAAACCTCCAGTCTGCTTTTCTGTTTCTTCACATGTGATGATGGATCATGTTGTGTGATGGCCGTGTGTGTTACTTACTAGGCTTCAAATGTGATTCCTGTGACTGCTGCGAGCGGGCATGTATTGTGATGTTGAACTTGGGTTCCTTGGAAAATTTATCAAAAGCAAACCAGATTCATTCATTGATTCTCTGTGAGGACACTCCTAGGAGCTCAACACTTAATTGTGACAACAATAAAACCTTAAAATTTTTGTGGAAATCTCTGTCTGTCTGTCTGTCTGTCTGTCTGTCTGTCTCTTTGTGGATTGATTCAACCTGTGCAGGATTTTGGAAGTTGGGCTTTCTGTGTTTGGTTTTGTTTTCCGGCAGTAAAAGATACCATAGAGCAGCAGCACACTGAGATACCAAAGAGCTTGTAAGTAGTAATTTCATTTCTACAAAAGCTTGTCAATGGACATCCCCCCCCCACCCCCATGGAATCTCGCTCTGCAAGAGTTTCCTATTAAGACTGTAAAGCTTCTTCTTCTTCTTCTTCTTCTTCTTCTTGTTGATTCCAAATCGCATCTGCACATCCAAGCTCCACCCAAATCTGCATACCATTCATTCCTCAACACTGTTCAAACATAAAGATCATATCATTGGGTGGCTGTCAACCATCCAGATTGCAAATGACCATCTCTTGTTTTCCTGGTTCAAATTTCAGGAAGTCTCACCACACCCATCAGAGGAAGAAGAAGCAGCCATTCTGCACATCTTGTCTCTGATCAACTGTCAAGCTTTGTGTGTCCAATATACATGTGCATAAGTTTTTTTAAAAATATATTGCCTTCGCATATCCATGTAGGTGGGTTGGTGAAGGGAGTGAGGTAGTTAGGCTCGGAAGAGGTAGGCATGAATGGCACAGACAGACAGACAAACATCAAAAAACTATTGTATAGAAGATTCATACATGAGATGTTGACTTGCGGACATTGCATGAATCTGCTTCTTTCAGCATGCATTTAAGACAGCTCCAGCTTTGCTGCTCAATTTTCTCAATTGTGCTTGAACTTTGAGTTCTATTGATCATCTAGCTCAAGAGAAAAAAAACAATTGAATTGGCAGTCATGAATTCTGGTTCCAATTTGGAAGGAAAAATGGGTAGACCAGCAGCACAGGTTCTGCAAACAGAAGCAACAGCAAACAAGATGGAAATTGATGTGGAGAATGAAGCTGCTGGCAGGGTGCATGAGAGTTTTGAGGAGGAGAAACAAGTCCAGGGTTTAAACTCACAGAATTCTATCATGGGATCAGATATTGAAGGACCACCTTCTTCTCCTTCTTCACTAGTGTCTCACAAGATGAAACGAGCTGACTCTTTGGATGTTGAAGCCATGTGTATCCCAAACATAGCTCAACATGAACACCAGGTAATCAATTTTTCTATTATAATGCAAGTCACCCAACACTCCCTGATCTCAACTCTGTCAGTAAAATCAAGTACTTTGTGATTGCTTCATGATCTACTCTGTCATGAAATCACACCACATGACAGAGATTTTTTTCTTAGATTGTCTGATTGTTTGTCTCTTGACAAATCTGGCATGGATTTGCACTGGATTGGCAACTTCTAGTACCTTCCAGATCATGGGTGTTGAAGACAACATGACAAATTGCTAATTATCAGGGAGGAGGGGGCTACTGGTGGGAATATATTTTTTCTCTGACAAAAACTGATGATGGATTCCTTCTGGTTTGAGAGGTTTTGATTTTTGAAGTTCAGATTTGTAGCAATTCCTACTTTGTGATCTCCTCCTGTATTTTGACTACAAAGCACCTGAAGAAAAAAATCACAGTTTCTGTGTCAGTATAATGCTCTCAATTTTGCAATTCTTGAAGTTCAAGTTGCCACCCACAATCACATAATACAGTGATCACCGTATAATTTTCTGTGAGCTTGTGCTCTTTTGTTCACTAATTTTGTTGTTGCACACCTGATGAGCATTTTTGTTGACAGGGAATGTCAAACAAGTTGATATTGCAATTGGCTTTCCAAAGCATTGGTGTGGTTTATGGTGACCTTGGTACCTCCCCTCTTTATGTGTTTAGTAGCACTTTCTACCATGGAAGCATAAGCAACACGGACGATGTACTGGGAGCTCTGTCCCTCATCATATATACTATGATTCTAATCCCACTCATCAAATACACCTTTATTGTTCTCCAAGCTAATGACAACGGAGAAGGTGATCAGCCTTTTCCAATGGTGTTTCTTTTTTCTTTTCTTTTTTTCCCCCCCTCAACCCTAAATTCAAGCAAGCTTTCATTTTGCTGGTTTGGGTTGTTGCACCCAGATGTCTAGTAGAGGACAAGATTATCAAAAGAGTGAAAATGATTGTGACAGATTTGTTCTGTAAAACTGGAATCTAATCTCACTGATATCACTTCTGCTTATGGTGAGCAGTGATGTTTAGTGGGGAGGGAAAAAAAAGCTGCATTTGGCATCAACCTGTGATGATATAAGCTTTTATGTTTTTAGTGGGTATTTTGGTGGCAGGTGGTACATTTGCCTTGTACTCACTCATATGCCGGCATGCAAGAGTGAGGCCTTCTCATAGGCAACAACATGAGTGGCCTGCTGCCCATGACTCAGCACCAACAACATTCACAATTGGATCAGACACCAGAAGTGGTATTCGTGCTGCTTACATCAAGGAGCAAATAGAAAACAGCTCTTTTTGGCAAAATGTGCTTCTTCTCACTGTTCTCATCGGCACATGCCTTGTTATTGGTGATGGTTGTCTTACTCCTGCAATCTCTGGTATGTTGTTCTGTTAGCTCAGAATTGACACAGATTAAAAGTAGGGGAAAAGAAAAGAAAAAATCCTAATGCTCTAAGACTTAGGTCTTTGTTCTCATCTGCCTAAAAGTAGCAGTCTTTAGTGTCTAGTCTACAAAAGATGGTGGACAAAAAATCATGCCCTGATCATCAGTTACTCAAAGATCACATCTTTATAGGTGAAAACAGGACTTCAAAATTTCAGTTCTACAATTCTTGTGTAATGTAGTCGATCACAATAGGGGATCAGGGTTGCAGTCGCTCCTGTGCTCATCAAAGTATCCAGTGTTCCAGTGAAGAAGTACCCACCAGTACTTTGCATTGGTGTTGGGTGCAGTGTTATCAGCAATTGAAGGAATCATTGTGGAAGCAGCCCAAATTCCACAGTGTAAGCAATCTAAACTAGAACCTCACTACCCCAAGTCCAGGCAGTTCAACTTTCTGCAAATTGACTGCAAAACAAACAAACAAACAAACAAACAAACTGGTGGGTTGTATAGTTGTTGCTCCCCTGGATGCGCTGTAACTAGGCTATGTCAATCAGGTGCAAAACTGAAGCTAATAAAGATGGAAATCGTGTTATTGATCTGTTTTGGGGGTGGCCAAACAGATGTTGCAATCTTGTTGACTGTCGTGGTATTGATGGCCATCTTCAGTGTGCAAAAGTTTGGCACAGGCAAGGTAAAGCCACAAATAATAAGAGTCAACTTTTGGGAGCTACCCTTCATCCCTCGCACATGAGAGATACTGAACATGATGAATTCAACCTTCTATTGACCACATTCTTCAAGTAGGGATCTTTCCAGCATTTATGTGGTGTTGTTTTCCATATGACTCTGTTGCTGCAGGTTGGCTTTATGTTTGCTCCTGTGGTGTCGATATGGTTTCTCTCAATTGCAGCAATCGGTCTATACAATATATTTAAGTACAATGCCACAATCTTCCGGGCTTTGAATCCTCTTTACATAGTTGCCTATTTCCAGAGGAACAAAAAAGATGCATGGATTTCTCTTGGAGGCATTGTCTTGTGCATCACAGGTACATTAATTCTTAAACCAAATCATTTTAGCAAAAAATAAAAATAAAATAGTTCTGCTGAGAGTTCAGGTTCGAGTCAAAACATTATAGGCAAATTACTAGTGCCTTTTGCTCATCAGGAGGCAAAACCATGGTCACACTGGTTGGGAGTGCTTGATAAAAAAATTGTCTGATTTGGCTTGCAGGCACTGAAGCCATGTTTGCTGATTTGGGTCACTTCACAATGAAATCAATCCAGGTACAATGGCCTGACTTTTCCTTTTTTTCTGTGCACAGACAAACAAACAGACAGACATTAAGGAAATCTCACTACAACACTACAAATCTTGACAACCCAATTTGCTGTATTGCAAATCTAGTACAAAATGATCAATAGTGTTTGTTTTTATTTTCAAGCAAACATTGCATTCATGAGTGTTGAATTTCTATCTGGGTTGACAGGTATTGGCACAAAGACAGTGCTAGTAGAGATAAGGCAGTGATTGGAATAGCTCTAATGTTTTTAAGTACAAGATACAAGTGAGAGCTGGTCTTTTAAACAGCACCATTACATAAATCAGATTGAGGCTGAAGGGGCTTCAACAATGGTATATTGCATGATGCCATGGGCAAAATTTGCAAATCAATTTTCACAGGACTCACCGCAGGTTCAATCAAAAATAAATAAATTCCAGCAGTAAGTAGCTTGTAAATCTTTTGCTGGAGAGATGTTTCACTGGACTGGGTTGTGCTTGATTCCCTGCTTTGTGTTGCAGATTGCCTTTACAGCTTTGGTATTCCCTTCTTTGTTGGCAGCATACATGGGCCAAGCAGCTTTCCTCATGAAGAATCACACAGATCTAGATGCTCAATACACATTTTACCGATCAATTCCAAGTATGAGACCTTTCTGACAAATCTTTACAGATTTAATTCCCAACTATGAAACTTTTCTGTACCATGGAGAGCACAAGAAGAAGAAGAAGCTCATAGATCTCAAGTCTCCTTGTCTGTCTGCTGCACTGATGATTTTGTTCTGATGCATCATGATATTATGATGCAGGAGCTGTCTATTGGCCAATGTTTGTAGTGGCTACAGCAGCAGCAGTGGTAGCAAGCCAAGCCATGATCTCAGCCACCTTCTCTATGATCAGAAGTGCCATGGCCCTTGGTTGTTTCCCTCGTGTCACCGTGATCCACACTTCCAGGAAATACCATGGCCAGATTTATATTCCAGAGATAAACTGGCTTCTCATGGTTTTGAGTATATGCATTGTAGCCGGGTTCCGCAGCACAAATGACATTGGAAATGCTTATGGCAAGCAGTCTTCTTGAGCTCTGAAAAAACCTATATCTAGATCATAAACAAGAAGTGCAAATTATGGACTGTCAAATCTAGTTCAGGATCGAATTAATAGGATAATAAGCACTGTAGATAAAAAACTGCATGATTTGTGCAAGGGACACGCAGAGAGAGACAGAGAAAGAGACAGACAGGGAGAGACACTCACAGAGGGAACTTTCTCTGCTTGATCATTGGATGCAGGCATTGCAGTTGTGGGAGTTTTCTTCATCTCAACTTGCCTGCTGACACTGATCATGGTCATGATATGGCAGAAGCATATCCTCATATGCTTGGGCTTCTTTGTCATATGGGGGACAGTAGAAGGGGTTTACTTCTCATCAGTCCTTTCCAAGGTGGATCAAGGAGGCTGGGTTCCACTTGCAATTGCATCCTCCTTTCTGTTAGTCATGTATGCATGGCACTATGGCACAGAACTCAAATACTTATTCGAAGTTCAGCACACAATTCCAATGGATTGGATCTTGGGCCTCGGCTCCAGTCTCGGCATGGCAAGAGTTCCAGGGATTGGTCTAGTCTACACACAACTACCACAAGGGGTGCCTGCCATTTTTGCTCATTTCATTACAAACTTGCCAGCAATCCATTCCATCCTGGTGTTTGTATGTGTAAGAAACTTGCCTGTCAGTTCAGTGGCTCCTGAAGATCGCATTCTGATCCGAAGGGTTGGCCCTCGCCAATATCGCATGTATCGCTGTGCAGTTCGATATGGCTATATTGATGATGTGGGTCACGGTTGTGATGAGAATTTTGGAGATCTCCTGGTGGAAAGCTTGGCAAGGTTCATCAGAACAGAAGCTGGAGTGTGGTCCAGTCCTGCACCCATTGGGTCACATTCACCAAGAATTGGAAGGCGTCAGCAGCAGAAGCAGCAAGATCCAACAACAACAACAACTACTACTACTATTACTACTCCATCTTCACCTGGTGCCAAGGGGCAACAGAGTTTTGCATCTCCAGCTCAGAAGACAATTGGTGAGAGTACTGACATTATTGGAGAAGAGTTTCCTGTGCCTTCTTCTACTGGGGTAGTGGAGACTGGAGATCCTCTGCACATTGCAGAAGAGTCTGAAGGAAACCCTAGAGTTGTCAAACCCTACGAGTGTAGCAGGTCTGGACCTTGCAGCAGCAACGTGAGAGAAGTTGATGAGATGGGTTATGGAGCAAGAGGGATCAGCAGCAGATCCCTTGGCAATGATGATGATGATTCCTTGAATGCGGAACAGGAGCTAGCTTATTTGTATGAGGCAAGAGCTGCAGCAGGTATAGTGTATTTGCTGGGCTACAGTGAGGTTCATTGCAAACAGGACACCTCCTTTCTCAAGAAATTGCTCATCAACGTCTACAGCTACTTACGTCGCAATTGTAGAACTAGTGAACTGTATCTCAGGATTCCTCATTCTAGATTGCTTAAAGTGGGCATGACGTACTACGTCTGACGAAGCGAACTGCTCCTGTATCTTCTTGCAATCTGAGCTACGTCCTCCTCCAACAGATTCAATAAAACCCTAACCCTAAACCACATGTAACCATGAGTTATCACAAATTCCCACCCACCTATCTACCTACCAACAACCCATTAGCCTTCTACTTAACCAAATGCATGCATCTACTATCCTACTAGGTAGTCACCTATTATCCTACCTACCTACCTACCTGCCTACCTACAGTTTTTTTTTCCATTGCAGGTTATGTTATCATACATTCTCAATTCAATAAAACCCTAACCCTAAACCAAATCTAATGGGCTATATCGCATGTGACTACCTACCTACTTACTCACAACCCAGTAACCCTTTAACTATGTATGAACTATACAAACCATCTCCATGCATCTACTGACCTACTAGTCACCTTTTTTTTTTTTTTTTTCATTTT
>Ga0116227_10001896_pt1 | contig 47598 bp, 27 predicted proteins | sample S1TSphgellanicum_FD_89693 | JGI IMG/M metagenome (GOLD analysis project Ga0116227, IMG submission 89693) | Host-associated microbial communities from peat moss isolated from Minnesota, USA - S1T2_Fb - Sphagnum magellanicum MG | ecosystem: Host-associated > Plants > Peat moss > Unclassified... | reverse complement strand
TTTAAATAATTTAACTTGAAAATAAATTAAAATTTTTACACAATATCAAATCTAATATCTTATTTAATAAATGTCCAAAATATGAAATTAATTAATTAACATTTAGGCCTTCAAAAGTAGTGCAAAAGGACTTGTAACCATTATTTTTAAGCAATAAAAGGGCTTGTAAATGGACTTGGAAAACTTTGAAAATGACATATTTTTGACAAATTTTTAACACAAACCTTAACAAAATAGTACAAATGTTTTTTAAAAGATTTAAAAAGATTTTTTTGAAGATTTTTTTCGAAAAGAATCCAAGAATATTCCCCAAAAAGCAATCACCTAAGGGGGCACTAGTGGTTCCTATTAACCCATTTACACCCAACTTTTGTATATTAGGGTTAATTTTTATAATGCATTCCTTGTTTTCATTATTTATTTTAATTGACATTTTAATGGAGTTGATCTAATTTTCCATTGCCCAATATGTAATATCATGAATGTTGTTCAATGTGTTGCCAAAGGTTAACAAAGATATTTGCAAGCCTTCCCAAAGCACTACAATTTGGAGTTCAAATATATATATATTTTGGTCATGGTCAAATTGTTTTATATAAGTTTAATGCAATGAGAGGGAATGTCAAAATGGTGTGGTGGCAAATGACCTTATTTGTTATTGTTACAAGGATATTAAGTGTTGCAAAAGGTGGAAATGTTCTCAATTATGTAACTTTAGTTATAGTTGTTAGCATTAGGGCCCATTGAAATAATCATTTTTTATTTGCATTGGTGCTTTTGAACATGATTAAGGAAAGCATTGCACAAACCATTTTGGTATTAAAAGTTAATTGGAAAGTCAATGAAGATGAAGTTGCTTGAAAATAGAAAGAAGGCTGCATCATGTGAATTGTTTTTGGTGTCATATTGTCATCACAAGATAATCATTTGGGGTGTAAACGCAATAAAAGGAGCCAAGGCTACAAGTTAAAGTCCTTTCCAAGGACTACATTTGACACACATGGTAGTCTTATGTTGGTCAATTTTCCTAATTTTAATTTAAAAAAAAAGTTTATAGTTATGTTTTGAATATAATTACTTTTTATTATATCCTGGTCTATATCATTTATGTATAATGCATCCACACTTTGAATAACACAAAAATGAATAACTTTTGTTAGAAACACATTTTTTAATTCATGATTTTTAGAGTCAAAAACATGTTTGAAACAAATATGTTCAAATGTGTTTAAAAATGAAATTTACCTTTGATTATAGTTAAGACCCTCTTCAATTTTGAGAAGGAATGGTGCACATTTGATGAGGAAAAAGGACGCTAAAAAACAAACCAAGTTGTGACAATTGCAAAAAGACTTTTGAAACATCATCAATTTGCATCAAGTTTTGAACAATGGAACTTTATAAATAATGGAACTTTAAAATGAAAAAAAAATGAAAATTCAATTTATTATGCTCATCTTGTGGTTTTTCAAAGATATAAAATTATAGTTTTAAATGGTTGTGATAAACTTTGTGGCTCCTTTTATTGTGTTTGCACCGATTGGGGTTTTTTTCAAATATGTTTCAAATGAGTTGCAAGATTGCCTTATCATAATCAAAAGACATAATCATTGATTATCTTGCCTTATATTTTGAAAAAAAATCTATAATGGAAACACCTAATGTGAATGTGCCACAAAATTTTGTATAATTTCAAAATAGTTTAAATATTGTGTTCTCAATGTTCATATGTGGCACAAGGATATGTCCTTTTTTTGGCAACCTTGAAAGGTGAAAAAGTCTTTTATGGTGTTTGAAAATATTGTTTGAAACAATTTTTTGCAGTTTTTTAGGTGAAAAATAAAATAGATGGGTGCATTCATAGTAAAAGGAGCTCGTGGGCCCTAGGTGAAGGTCCTTTTTAAAGATTATGTTTTTTCAAGTTTGAAACATGGCCTCCATGTTTTGGATAGGGCCCATTATTGGATGATAGTGCCAATTTCAAAAGCTTAATTCACATGTGTTTTTCCATGAATTTTTGAACAATATGTAATTAAATTTATTTTTTAATGATAAAAATTCAAGTAAATCAAATGTGTAGGTTTCAACAAAATTAAACATGTCAATATTTTTTAAATAATATGTGTTTCAAACCTTTAATCATACATTATACATTGAATTTATCAAACATACCTTTCTTTAACATCATTCCAAATGGAGCGAAACATATTCATAAAAAAACAAGTAATGTTATATAACACATTCAATATTCATGAAAATGCAACCTTACCTTTGCTTATACCAAAATATATTTTTTGTTTGAAGAAGTTTTTCAAATTATGTAATTTTAATGATCAAAAACACATTTAAACACTAAAAGTTGACTATTGTGGATAATTAAAATAAAACATATATTCAAAATTTTAATGATACCATGCACCCATAATCATCAATATATGGCCATTCACAATTTTTCAAAATTAATGGTTTGGTTTTACATAAGATAAAACACATTCAAAATTTAAACACCCTGTTCACATCGAACTGTCTACACCTTACTATACACTTTATGACTAATGAAACATATCAAAATTGCACAAAATTCATTTTGATGAAAATTCATAAGTATACAGACATTTTGAAAACGATTTCATTAAATTATAATCCTTACAACTCATGTAATTATTTTTTAAAGTCATGGAAGTGTAGGATTTTATGTGTGTGCATGCAGTCCTTGGCTCCTTTTATTGTGAATGCACCCAAATAATAATTTCAAAATGATTATAACATTATTTTGAATGAAAAAATGTCCTTAACCATAATAATGAAATCATAAAATTCCAAAAAGTGGAACAAATGTAACTAGTTTTGCATGCTATTACATATTATAGTTTGTGCAAGCGTAGTTTGTCCAAAACCACACACCCTCTTTTCATCACATGAAAATATTATGCTACATAAATCACTTTGTGCAGAATAAATATGTCATGGATAGATAACAATTGAATACATCTTTTGATAGTTCTATTGGTCCCAACAGAATCATCTACACCCCACTAAGATATTTGGAACTTGATAAAATTAAAAAGAAATTTTCCAATGTCTTATGAAATACCGTTTTTTTTGGGCCTATGTCATTGTGTCACCTTTCTATGTTCAAAATAGTTTCTCCAAATGCCTTGCCAAGTTTTCAAATGAAAAAACTTAGAGGGTAATATAAGGAAAGGGGCATACATTAGTCAAAATTTTAACTAATTTTTCCATTTCTTGAGGTATTTGAGTATTCATTCAATAATTACAAATACAGCTGTTTTTGTTCCACCCTAAATGACTCTCACCCTAAATGCGGTAGCATTGTTTGGGCCCCTTATTTATAATAATGGGTGTGAACGAAAAACAACAAACCTTTACAAGAATGTTGTTCGAAACTGAGAGGTAGCTCTAAAATACAACCATAGTATGTTGCTTACACGACCAAGCATCCCTATGCACCATCAAGCCATGAAGTATGGCTGTGGAGTTTTATCAAAAAAGATTCTATCAAACTACAAATTAAAATTGCACCTGAAATGTTTTTTAAAACCCCATTTTGTCAAAACCTCAAGTATGCAAAATGACTTGTACAATAAGGTCAAAACATAGCTCAACAAGTAAAATAAAATAAACAACACAGTCATGAGTAGTGGTTTTTTTGGGGGTGAATTTTCACACAAAATGTGTTTTGGAAATTTGTGGAAGCTTTCTCAAGTGTAAACTCGAAAGAAATTGCTAAAACTATGGAGGAAAACTCACCAAACTTTAGAAACTACAAAACTGGGGGAGAAAAAAAAAACCCTGGTCATGACTCATGACTCATGGTTAGTATTGTTGGGTCAAGCAAAATTTGGTTGTTGTGTAGTAGTGCAAATTGGCTTGTTTAGAGAGATAGGTATTATCCCCTTGATGGTCACTCCCTATGACTAGGATCATTATTAGTTATTATAAAAAAAAAAAAAAAAAACTTGTGTAGCAAACAAGGTTTGCTTGGCATTTTTCTTTTGGCTTTTCTTCAAAGGGAACAAGGGTGGGTGCCTAAACTAGGTAACAACGTAGCTGACTTCCAAACCAAAATTTAAAACAACCTACCAAAGAAAGATGAGGAAACGAAAATAAAAATAGGGTTTCATAAAAATACGTATTATTATCACAACACAAGACAATAAAATAAAATAAAAATAAAAGTATATATAAATAGCGAATAATCAAATAATAAATTAGTAAACAACCAAAAACCTCGAGAACTATTAGTGGCTAAGTGCGATCGTGCGACGTCCGTGTAATGTTTCTAATTAGGGGGACAGTGTATTAAATGGTAAGCAGCTTGCCGTTCCCCGGCCCCCGCCCCACTAAAACTCCGTTTTTTTTTTTTAATATTAGTGATGGGGGGACATCCCTGTCAATAAAGAAAGTGACTAACTTTAGTGCCTCCCGAGTCCCCGCTCTGATGCTGACCCTACTTCCCTGCGCGCACACAAAACGTGAAAGCTCCCTTTTGTCGGGAATCTTCGTGGTAGCTCCTGTTCCTCTGACTTATATCCAGAGAATCATGATCGTCAGATTAGGCCACGTGGAGGACTCGGGATGCATCCACTTGTTCGCTGGGTTTTCTTCTCGCTGCAACGGGTGGCATGGGCCGGTGTGTTTCTGGCGGCGCGAAGATTTATTCCATGTCGTCCATCCAGCGGCAGCCAGGGTTTGTGATGTAGTTGCAGTGGCTATCATCCATATGACGAATTAGCCAGATTTGGCGATTACAAATATGAAAGTAAGTTTTGTGAAACCATCCTTCTCTATTTTTGGCTATCTACTTTTGGGAAATTAGGATAGAATCTACCAATTATGGAGAAAATTTTAATTCAATTTTCGAAATTTGGCGACTTTTTTTCTTAAAAATCCATATTTTCGCCATTTTGAAAACAATTGCCAAAATATCAGTGAAACTTATGATTCTGATTCCATCTGTCAATCTTTGACCCAGTGTGTGTGTGTGTTTTTCTTTTCTTTTCCATCAATTTTGTGATGTGGCAGAGGTGGCAACCATCTATAACCTGATTTAATCAAATTTGGCTATCAAAAATGTGAAAAGAAAGAATATATCCTTACATATTTTTGGCTACCTAATTGAACCATGTATAGAAATGTGGCCATTTTTTAATAAAGAAATCGAATATTTGTGACTTCTTGTCAAATAATCTTTGGATTATTCGTGACGCCAGAATTCAAAGATTTCGCACAAATTTCAAACACTACAGAATTTCGGACAGAAAAAAAGAAGAAGCTACATTCATCCAACGGTCAAACCGTTGATTCATTGCATGAGAAAGCGGACGGACGGACGGACGGACGGACACAGTAAATATCCAGGGGGTTACCGGGTATGTACTTACCTGCTGGAAAAACAAGGGGTCAAAAGCAATGCGAAAAAAGGTCGCCGGTTGGAAAAGGGCGCAGTTTTTGCCGCACAAAGTAGGTACAAAAGTTGGTGTTTTTCTCTAAAAGGGGGGTGGTTCCTGGAGAATTCACAAGTGCATGCGGCGGAATGTCAATCATTATGGTACTGTGGGTGGGTCTGAAAGAAAAGGGCAGATTTCAATTTACGAAGCCTTGTCGGGGTAATTGCAACGTCGCCGTACAAACTTTTGTCTATCTCATGGGAGTACAATTGTCCCCGCTGCGAATTAGTAAAAACTCCAAAAGTGGGGTACCTTTCAGGATTTTCTTTACGGGGCTTGCCTTGGTAGCCAAGGATATTATTGTGTTTAGATTCATTATAGAGTACTAGTGTGAACCCCGTGCATAATGCACAGGTGTGTTATTTCAACAATGTTTGGTTGATGTTTTTGGTTTTTAAAAAAAACTTTTCTTTTCAAACAACCGTTGATCCCCCCCGCCCCCGGGGCTTATATTTACATTATAGAGTAGCTTCAGGGATTTTTATAGGCTCCTAGGTAGTAGGTCTATTTTGATACAAGGATTTTTGAAAGATGATATTTTGGCTTGTGTTTAAAACTTGGGATTTAGTTATAGGGTTATGATATCTTGAAGGATTTTGGTTTCTTTTAGAAGATTATATTTCTGCTTGGTGAAATATTTAAATTTCCATAATTCTTCTTTTTCCTTAAAATACTTTTTAATGTAAATGGCAAGGCCACAGTGTGACACACCCCCCTTGTTTAACTCTAGTTTGTGATGTAGCCTAGGTGGGGGTCCTGCATCAGAAGGTTTACCCAATTTTGGCTATATAGGACACATGAAAGTAAACATATTTAAATATCCATTCATGTTTTTTTGGCTATCTACTGGAACATGAATTAGAAGTTTTACGACTTTTACCAAACTAATTTTCAAAATATGGTGATGGAAGACCCCAAAACCAACATCTGGTTGGGGGGGGGGGGGGCACAAAATGTCAAATTTTTGCTAAGTGACAAAAATTGGCCAATTAAAAGAAAATGTGGGTACGCTTTGCATGTTTGTCAAGTTTTAGTGGATTGAAAACAAAATCACAATAATTTGCACACATTTATATAATTTATTTAGTTTTGGGCTACCTATGGAAACCTGATGTAAAATCTGATGAGATTTTCAAAAGAATTCCTAATTTGGCAATCTTAGAACAATCATTTTTCATATTTTGAAAAAAAAATTAATTGCCAATTGGCAAAAATTCACAAAAAAACACACAGACCACCCCCCATCTTTAAGAGTTTAATTTCCTCTTTCATGCAATAGGCATCAAACATCTTTTCAAGATTTTTTCATTCTTTGTTCTCTTTAAATATTTTTTCTATCTTATGTTTTGTTTGTTTTAAAAATCAAGGTCTTTAGATATTTCACACAGGGCTTTAGACCATCTAACTAACTTCTGATTTTTTTTCTTTTCCTCTTCTACACTGTTACTTTTTAAAACCCTTTTACACATCTTTACCTCATGTCTTTTGGTCACTTCTAAAGTCCCAGTTCTTGTGCACAAGGAGTTTAGGTTGTTAGCAATTGTTATTGTATAAGTTATGATCATTGCTTTGACAATATATTTAAGGAGGCTCACGTTTATAGTCTCATCTTCCTTTTAAGGTTTTGATTTGGGTAATGACTTTTCATCCTTAATGTTTTTAAGAACCTATTTTAAGTTTTTTGTCCAATGCATACATGTTTTCCCACTTTCAAGAATTCATAAGGAAATGGTTGGTTTGGTTTTAGGATGAACATGAAAAATCGTACACACACATATGTCTAATGCATCAACTAATCCCCATTAGACTCACTTATAGGTGAATGTTTAGCTAACAATATTTAGCAATATATTCAAAGCGGTTCAAATCAATTTAGGGTTCCCCATTCATTTGGCAACCCAACTTTCTCTTTGTGCATATTATTAGCCCATCAAACCACTTTTTGAAATTTACCCATGGCAGTAAGCGCATCAAGCATGATGTATGTAGTTTGTAATGCATTTGCCTCCATCATTTGTGAAATGGGTTATCATATGGATTTTTAATAGTGGCACTCACATCCTTCCACTCCCATACAACTTACCATTGGTGTGTTAACATTGCCCTTTCCCAAGATGGGTTGCACACTTTTTGCAAACATTTTGATTCTTAGTCTTAAACCAAAAACTTTCTATTGCCCATTCAACATTCACATTAATTTTTTAAACTTGCAAGGCAATATAAGCAAAGAGAGTGGAATTACCATGATTGAAATCCATGCAATCAATTCTTCAATAATATTACAAATCTTTGGTTGTTTACATAAATAAGCAAATGGATTATTGGGCTTCAATAGTAGAATTAAAATTTTGGCATCTTATTACACATAACTTTGACCTAACTTCAGTACTTTGATTACACTTCCCATCTCCTTTTATTATAATGTTGTGTCCTGGTTATGTATCAATGAAGTATAGCAAACATTCATCCATTCAGACTTTCAAAGTCATAATACAATTTTTTTGAAATAGGACATTGCTTAGGAGCTGCAAATATGGCACTCAGTGAGCAAAACATAGTTGTTATCACCCATAAAAAAAGTAAAACTAACAAGGGTTGTGATAAGCAGAAAAACTAAAAAATTCCTAAAGCATGGTTTCATTCTTTCACTTGTAATCATGGTGGATAATAAGCAAATAAAAAATAAAATTATACAATTTCTTTTGGTGAAATTAGATTTTATTTTGACGTTTTGTCCTTGGGCATATTCACAATTAAGGTCCCCAAAAGAATAGTCTAAAAAAAAAAGACTACAAAGGATTAGTTTGAATTTTTATTACATTTATTATTTCATGATTATAGCGGATTGGTATATGATTATAATTAGAATGATGTCATATTAATCTATGAAAAGAAATTAGAATAAATTGAGTATAATATAAATTGCTTTTGATTCTTTTTAAATAATTTAAGTCTTTTGTCTCAATTGTAATTTTCATTTTCAAAGAATCAAAATGAATGTATTAAACAATGCAATTGACTTCAAATTTTTTTCATGGATAAGTAATGCATACATATATGTTTAGCAATGTTCATATAATGCATTTGATTAAATAATATACAATACAAAAATTTTGAAGGCTACAAAATCCAATCTTAAAGGGCAACAAGGAAAATGATTCCTTTTTCTTTTTTTCCCCCATTTGGTTCTTTTTTTTTTTTTCATTAAGTTAAAAAATTGTGGTAAAATATTAATTGTTGTAATCATCAATATGAACATTTTTAAACTTTATTTCAATGATATTGCAATTTTACATGTTTTATATGCATTTAAATGATCATTTTTTCAGAAAAACAAGTACTAAAAGTTGCTTGCAAAATAGGTTTCAAATAAGTGAAACATTGGATTTTTTTTCACCTTCAAGTTAATGAAATCTTAAAATGTGTTTACATGCTTTCAACTTTTACAAATTTACATACAATAAGCATTATATATCAAACTTCTAATCTTTGAGAAAACTTTAGAACAATAAAATTGTAACAAATGCATTTGAACTTGGTTGGTCAAGCTATGTACTAACGATCCACATGGATCTACCTGCTTAGTAATCACCCAGTGCCTTACTCTACAGTCAACCCAGGTTCTGTGCCTTGGGTGAACCAGCACCTACTACACTGGTACCATGGTTAAAACTCAGATTTTTTTGAGGTTGCATGTAACCATGATAAATATCTAATTCTAAGACTAAATGAAGGTCTCTAAGTCCAAATTTAAGACTTCCGGGGTTAAATATGGCCTCTAAACCGCCTCACTCATGAAGGTGAAAGTACCAGTGGAGGTGCTGGTTCACCCTGGCTGGGAATGCCTACATCATACTTACCCACTTACATAGCTAGTTATCTAGTTGTGTACTAACCACCTGCATGTATCTACCTACCTAGTAGCCACCAAGTGCCTTACCTACAACTTACCTATCTGCATAGTAAGCACCTATATTTCTTGCCTACCTACCTATGATTGTTACCCACCTACATAGGTAGTTAGTAGTTCCGTGGGTAGGGTGAAGGAGAAGTGGTAGGTAGGCAAGGATAGGTTACCAAGGTGGTGGAGCCTTGGTGACTCAGTTGTGATTCATCCAGACATGGGTCATAACAGGCTTCCAATGCTGGATGCAGTACTGGAGGGTGCTGGGTGACACATAAATTTCTGGCATGGATCTCCACCATTTGGCCCTTTTCAATTTCTAAAGTTTGAGTTTAAGATTAAAAAGATCATCAAGATTACATCAAATGTACATTCATTACTTCTAGACTTTCCAGAACTTCCAGAGCTTTGGTCACAAGTGAAACATCAAGTGGATTGAGTTTGACTAGAGCTTTGGGCTTTGTTCACATGATGTTCATTGTAATGGGCTACCAGATTTGAGACATTTACATCTATAGCTGGTCCACGAAAAACCATAAACAGATGGTAACAAAATTGCAGAGAAACACACACAAATCAAAATCATTGTGCACTCAATGATGGAGGATCCATGCCTCACACCAAATTGCAAAAACAAATTGCAACTTAAGAAAGATGAATCTTTTGCACCACAACTTTGCATGTTATCTCAAAGCTGGAATATATATATATTATTTTAACAAAATATTTTTTATTTTAAAAAATCGCAAATTATCCTGACATCATCACTGATTGATATTGGAGCTAGGCAGGTGTTGTGATGCCTGAGAGCTCCAAGAAACAAATGACATGAATAATATTGCTGCCCATGATCAGTATATAGGACATGAATTTCATGAGACTTCCTCTAAGTTAGCAGGTGGCTACAAATCCAATCTTCTGCACATGACCTCCATGAGGAAGGTTAAAGGCTCTTTTTGAGTTTTCTGACGACGATGTCATTGATCCACTGCGGAGAAGATGTGGGTCTTTTTTGTTTGAAATTTAGATGCGATTGCTAAATTTCTTCAAGTGATGGCGGTGGGACCGTCCAGCTGGAGACAAAAAGTCTCTCCCACTTACTTTTACGATCACGAGGAAATCAACATGCTTACCCCTTACGTATCTACCTACTACTAGATTGTTTGTGTCAACGGCAGCTCCTGCAGTTTCCAGGTCGGTGTTGTTTTCCGCTAAGCAATCGCGGAACTGCCTTTTTCAGCTCTAAAGAAAGGAATGGGCCCGGCCTAATTGCAGCTTTCAAATGTTTTCTCTAATTGCCCGGTGACGGGTCAAGTGAAATTTTTTGCAGTTGTCGACTCGGAATTGGCTATAGACCTTCCACACGGACTCTTCGCAGTGTTTTTTTGGTAATAGGAATTCTTGTTTGTAGCCAAAGTGGTGATCATCCCTAGGAAGATTTATCCAAATCTGGCTATAAACCAGAAATGAAGTACAAATCTTGAACCATCCTTTGGCTACACAATTAAAACTAAATAATATATGAATCTGGCAATTATGCCTCTTTTATTTTTCTAAATTTCCCTACTTCGGGTGATTGAAAACCTCCAAGAACACTTCTTTTTTGAATTTTTGAATTTCTCTTTTTGGCGGAATTTCTCCAGTAAGAAAAACCCATAAAGCCAACCTTCTCTTTTGGGTTCATTAAGGTAGAGATAGGTAATTTCATGACGTATGTGTACAAGGAAAGTATCTACATATTACTACTGGCTGCTCTCTAGAGGTTCCAGCTCTTTTTTTCCTGGCTATAAACTTATTTAGTTTTATATACCCAGATTTGGCTAAACTGTATCACAGATGGTCTCCAGTTCAGCTACGTCACAAATATGAGAAAAAAGAAAAAAGAATCCTTATCCAGAGCTTTCGTGTGAGTAAAGTACGAGAGAGCTTGCAAGGCAAGCACAAAACCAGCTGGGTCGCACTTGGAAAACCGCAGCAGAAGCTTATAAGTCTGGGGATCTGACTCGCATGCCGTTGGAAAGAGCGACCATCAATCCAATTTAGGGTTACGTCAGAATTGCACGCGGGGTGGGAGGGGAAAGGAAGAGATGCAGTCAGTCAATCATTACTGGCAGGGTGAAAATAGCATTTAACGATCTAGTGAACCATAGCTAGAGCTCAGCTGCTGCAGAGGCCCCGCGTGTCCTCTCTGTCCACTAGCAGACTTGTCGATCCACCTTAACTTACACCTAGCTACGAATCTAGAATCAGTGATCGATCAAGCGAAAGCTGCTCGGACGATATGCAAGCTGACAACCAAATTAGCTAGCTAGCTAGCTAGCTGCTGAATTCTCCACTTCAAATTTTATACTCCCCGCGTGCAGACCACAAACCGTGAAGATGCTACGACTCCCCCAAACCCGCGAACTAGATGCTACTACTGCGGCGAATCCCAACCCCTAAGTTTATTTTCCATTACAACCTTTTTTGTCTTGTTCTCTCAGTAGTGTGTTTGATCAGTGCTCATCTTCTTATTCTAGTTCTGCAATACTGCTATTTTTTATTCTGGTTGTTTTGCAGTGCTATTTTGGGTAGAGTCTGGAGAGTTGTAGGGGATTACTAAAACATGAACATCAATTGTCGACCTTTGATCTTTCCTTAAAATTAGTGTCACCCATCAATTTGGTTTTTGTCCCAACTCCAACTGCATTTAATGTTTCGCTCTTTCTTTTCAGTATACGATGGCCCATATTGGTGGCATTATTATGCAGCTCTCTCTCCTTTTCTCATTTCCCTCGTTCAATGGATCGTGGTGATCACTGGTGTGGAGAGATTGTGGGGGAAAGATTTTCAAATTTTATAATGTTTGCTTCCTCTTTAATCATGCCTCTTGTTTTCCTTCATGCAACTGTCTGGTATGCTCAAGGGGCGTCATTAGTAATTACTAACTTAAAAACTAAACCCTTAGGTGCCCCCTTTGCAATGGTGCCACCTAGCCCTTTCTTTTGACCAATTTTTTTTTCCTTGGGTGTATGTGGCATGCATTCATAGTTTTGTTTCTTCATTTTGGGATTATTTTACCCAGCATCCACAAGTGCAACATCCATCCAAAACCCCCTATATGAGTGATGAGTTGTGGATGAAGAAACCACAACTGTGTACCAAGGCAAACTTCACCTTGGTAACCTACTGGCCTGGAAACCCTTCTACTTTGATCACACACTACTTACCTAACTACCTACATAAGTGGGTTAGTCTCATAGGTAAGTATGTAGGTAATGTAAGTGATTACCATGTATGTAGGTGAGTAAGTAAACCACAACTCTGTTTTACTTGCCTAAACCATATATTACATTCACATGTGAACATTACTACAACAACCTACCTAAGTATGTAAGTATTGTAGATAAGCAGGTAGGTAATGTACATGGTTACTATGTATGTAATGTAAAGTAAGTACAAGGGACTTGGTGGCTACTAGGTAGGTAGATACATGTGGAGGTTAACATACAGATAACCACCATGGTTAATTATGTGACAATAGTTCCACAAAAATGTGATTCTAGTCCGCATATCATCCATTGTCCACGGTTTGCTGGTGGGTCCTTGTTGAGTCTGGCCTTTAATTTCCTTCCTTCTACTACGTATGTAATATGCTGGTGGGTACTGGGTAGCTTCTAACCTTCAAAAAGGTATTTGCAACAGGGGACTTTTGGCAACATGAAGAAGAAAGAGAGAGTTGACGAATGTCATTATTGATCAACCAGCATTTATCTAAACTCTAGAGACCTCCAAGCGATGCTGTCTCCTCCACTCTTTGAATGAAAAAGAAAATGAGTTTAAATGATTCCTGGTCAATTCCTGTCTGTAAAGTCTAGCTGATAACTGCCAACAAGAGCTGGTTATCAGGTGATAACCAGTGTTGGCTGGTTAGTGAGAAAACACCTGGTTATCAACCCGGGTATTCATAACCTACAACAGTTGTTGATTTTTTTGTAAACCTGAAGATATTAACATGTTCACCTTGTGGGTGTCTGGCAAGACCCTTATGGGTTTGGTATTGATTTTTTCAAAATTTAATAACTATAATTCTAATCATCTCCCCTTGCTATATCACAGGAAAAACAGTAAAAACTAAGAGCAGGCTTTTTGAAAAATGAAATGCCCACCTCTACTGACATTAAGGTAGACAGGCCAGTAACCGAACATATAAGGACTAAATTAAATGTGGTGCACTGGTTGGGGTTGTTTTGGTCATGAGGTCTGAAGACAAAATGTGCCCCATCTCTAGATGCACTTATAGCAACTTAGATCGCCAAATTTGGTAAAGATATGACTAAGATATGCCTTCCTAAAGCACGTGGGTTACATTTGCTGGAACAAAAATAACAAACACTTGCCAACCCCATTCACAAACACTTTGCACCTTGTAATTGCATGTTTAGTATTTGAAAAATGAATGAACTTTCATTTATAGATGAACTGGATAAAACTGAAAACCAATTTATTCTTTTTGTAAAAATGGTTCCAATAATCCATTGAACTAGATCTCCCAAAAAAATGGTTATAAAAATCTATGGTTATGGGTAAGGGCATGTTTTGAATAACCTTAAAAAACCAAGTAGCACCACCTGTTAGGGTGTTTTTCAAGTTAGGATCCTCTCTATAGTTGGTTCAACTAAACATGTGCTCGCTCTTCGCTTCTTGGCATGGTCGTTCAATGCTTGCAACAATTTTTGTCCCCTTTCCAAGATTACTGTCTTTTTTGGTTTGGTGCACTTAATTTCTCACTCTTCTTATGGTTTATGTGTAGATATGGTTGCACGAAAAAGTTATGCGTTTGTGAGTTCATGCTCTTCTTCCAACGACAATATGTGGTAACTCTTGAGATTTAGCATTCGTCATAGAATAGTTCGTCCCCTTCCTTGGGGAGTTCGTTTTCTTCCTGGTGATACAACTCCTTGAACTTTGCTACCCTCTTCTTGGTCTTGGTCATCCCCTCCTTAGTGATCATGTTCTTGAGCTCTGCCACCCCCTTCCTAGTCTTGATCATCCCTTTCCTAGTGTTCGTTTCCTTGAACTATTTTACCTCCTTCCTAGTCTTGGTCATCCCCTTCACAATGAACATCTCCTTGAGCTTTGTCACTCTCTTCTCGGTCTTGATCGTCCCCTCCTTGGTGATTGTCTCCTTGAGCTTTGTTGCCCCTTTCTTGGTCTTGGTCGTCCTCTTCCTAGTAATCGTCTCCTTGAACTACCACCCTTTTCCTAGTCTTGGTCGTTCCCTTCTTGGTGCTCATCTCCTTGAACTCTACCGTTCTCTTCCTAGTCTTGGTCATCGCCTTCTTGGTGTTCATCTCCTTGAATTGTGTCACCCTTTTCTTGGTCTTGGTTGTCCTTTTCCCAGTGATTATCTCTTTGAGCCTTGCCACCCTCTTCCTAGTTTTGGTCATCCCTTCTTTGGTGATCATCTTCTTAAATTTTGTTGCCTTTTTCTTGGTCTTGGTTGTCCCCTTCTTCGTGATCATCTCCTTGAACTATTGCCCTTTTCCTAATTGTGGTCATTCCATTTTTAATGATTGTCTCCTTGAACTTTGCTACCTTTTTTTTGGTCTTGGTCATCCCCTTCCTGGTGTTTGTCTCCTTGAACTATGTTGCTTCCTTTTTGGTCTTGGTCGTCCCCTTCTTAATGATCGTCTCCTTAAGCTCTATTGCCTTCTTCCTAGTCTTGGTCATCCCCTCCTTGATGATCATCTCCTTGAGTTTTGCCACCCCTTCTTAGTCTTGGTCATCCACTTCTTAATGATCATTTCCTTGAATTATTGCCCTCCTTCCCCCCCCCTTTGATTGTCCTCTTCCTAGTGATCCTCTTCTTTGAGTTTTATGACCCTTTTCTTGGTCTTGATTGTCCCCTTCCATGTGATCCAATTCCTTGAGTTTTACTACCCTCTTTTTGACCTTGTTTGTCTCTTTCCTTTAAACCCCACCTTTTTTCCTGAATGGCAATCTAAATCATTAGGAAAAGGGTTGTTACACCCTTGTTACAACATGCCCCTTAGCTCTCATTCGAGCTATTACCCTTACTCTTGCCTCCTTTTGAATTTTTATTCCATAACCAAGGTTGACCAAGTTCTATATGGTAAAGGATGTGCTTTTAGCCCAATTACAAAAAATTTATGAAACCTATTTCTAACTTCTTTTATAGTAGTTGTAGACCAATTTGCATTGATTGTTGCCTTTGCTCGCTTGACTAGTAACCTTTGAGTTATTCTTTTAACCATAGCAAGGGAATCAGCAACTCGTTGGGCCCTGTTATCTTCCTTTTCTTTCCTTTTTTTTGTTTCATCATTTTTACGGTTTCTTCGGCTAAAATTTTTTGTTGCAAAATGTTAAAGTACTCACTTGATGTTAGTACATATGACTAGCTATAATCCATTAATGATTCTTTCCCTCTTGTTTTCCTTGTTAGTAGATGTGGTAAGGAAAGTAAATTTGCAAAATATATTAGCTCTTAAGCTGTTATTATAGAATGATGAACTTGTTGCACTTCAATTATAGGTCCATCTGCATTAGCAATTAAATCATAGATCATTTATGTCTACCCATTAGCATTTGCAATAGTAGGGCTCCTAGGTTCTTCCATGTAGTACTTCACAAGGTGAAAATCTTTTAAGGTGTACCACACAAGATGAAAAGGGCATAATCCTTATTATAGTCATTTTTTACCCTATATTTTGATCTCCATAAAAAATAATGAATCAAAAGTTGTCAAAAATTTTAGAAGGATTATATTTTAAACCATTATAATTCTAGATTCCATCATTATCATTCATAAATGTGTCTTTACATGGTAAAAAAGGACTAGGTTAAAAAAACAAAAAAGGTTGACGTGTGACAAGATTTTGGTACACCTTAAAGAATTTGCACCCCACATTTGAATGTTCATGTTCATCTTTTTTGGAGTTTCAAGCTCTTTTAGTGTTGTTACTATGTTCATCAATTGTGTAGGAGCTCCATCTTCTCCCCATTATTCTTGCCCATTAGTTGTATCATCAAAACCCTCATTATTTTCACCTGAGATGTTTGTAGGTGTTGTTGTGTAGACCTTAGACGACCTAGTCTTGTGATCCATTGCCTTTGGATTCTTATAACCTTAAACCCACTCTTGATATATTTTTTGGACAATGACTGGTCCAAGTTCTTGTCTACCCAATTAGTTAATGTGCACTTGTCTAACTCACAATCATTATTCTTAACCATTGCACTGTTTCTTTATTTCTTGAAAGTAATTTTGAATGGCTTAAAACAACTTACAAAGCATGAAATGTGTGAGCTAATAAGGTGACCATATTTAAACCAAACTCCTATGCTTGTGCAATTGCTTATGTGATCCATGGCCATCTAAAATTAGGAGATGTTAATTAGATTGAGAAATTTCACCAGGATCTTACTATTTGAAAAATGATAGAAATTCTTTGTAGAAGAAAGATGTCATCCATGCCTTGGTTTGTGTTGCCATACATGTATTTGCCTTGCACAATTTGATTTAATCATCCTTGATCCATTCACCTCTAAAGATGTAAAAACTTGGTAGGTAGTCTTTTATTATAGTAACAACACAATTCATCGTTAGCCATTCCTTGGACCTTGGAATGGTGCTATAAACTTGATTGGAACCTCTTCTTACTAATACTTTTGCCTTTGACTATCACCTTGCTTGGATTCCTATTTCATCTAAATTTTAGATGTGATCAAGGTTGTACTTGTGTTGTGTATAGAATGTTTGTAGATTTTAGTAAAAAATGTTGCATGATTGACTTGTGAAACCTTGTGCTCTGCAGACATCCAATCCTTCAATAAGTCGAATGCTTAGCTTTAGATGTCAACATTTGAACCAATACCACCAAGAATTCCCTGGAATTCCATTTTTGAAAGGGGTGGGCTTGGTTTGTGTCAATTTTACTACTTTCATTTTGAGCTAATGCAAGGTGATTAAAAGTCCGCATTCATGCATTCCCAAAATCAAGCCAAAAGTGCTTCATCTTCTTGGTTTGTGAGCACACCTTGTGGCCCTTGTTTTCTTGATCTTGCTTCCCATTTAAGTGATCTAAAAAGGGATGTGCCTGGTATGTGCTAAAACTTGCTAACTTTTTTCAAAGATAGTTTTATTATTTCCACTGCATCCATGGTGTAGCTTCTAGCGCATCAGATGTCCATTGTCCTCATTGTGCCAAGCTAGGAACCCTATTGATTCTTATTGGTTTTTTTGCTTGTGTTGGAATTGTTGGTGGAATGTTCTCCTTATCTATGGATTGTTGGTGTTGCAAGATACTTCATCTCCTATAAAGTGTAATGGACATCATGGTGTAATCCCTTCCCTCCTAATCCTAGCCTCCAGCAAGTTGGGGGGGGTCCAATATGGTCCTATAAAAGGTATATATTTGAACCTCCTATATGAATCCCAAGATCGTAAAAATTGGGTTAGATCTGTATGAACTTCAAGAGCATGTCTTTCCAAAGATGGGTTAGAAGAAATTGTTGCATATAATTTTTCAAAGTCACTCCATTCTAAATTGATATCTATGGTTGTTGTGCAGGTTGTTGGTGTGTACTTGACATTATGATGCAACCTGTTCAAATATGTGAGAATGGGAGTTATTTGATCTCCTTACTACTCTAAGAATTGTAGATTGCTAGATCTAATGATAGTATATATACTTCTTGAAATTTTCTTGGTAGAGCTTATCTACATCAGATGTTCCTATTCTTGCACCTATTCCTGCAAGTGATGCTTTTGTGGGTTTATCCTAGACACTTGTTTGTATGTAGCAATCTTGTGAGCTATTTGTTTCTTTCACATGTCCTAGCCCTTGTTCTGTTTCTAGAGTAGGTTTAGTTTCATCTCTACTTCTTTTAAACCCTTTAAAACTAGGAAACATAAGCTTTATGTAACTTTGGACTTCAACTTCTATAGCCTTGGATAGCGAGGACATTCTTGCAATGATGCTTAAGAGAAATTGAGAAGGTTTCTGAGTTTTGAAATGTATCCTTCTAATATGATTTAGAGAGTTTGTAATTTCTAATTTTGGCAGGAATTTAATGCTCTTGTGCAAATGTACATGCTTTTTTGAGTCATTTATTTGTTATCTTTTGGGATGCAAAGAATTTGTTTTGTATTAAGTGTTGAGACCTTGTTGGGGCAATTGAAAGATTGTTTGCACTCTGAAACCCTAAATCTTTTTAACATTGCTTTAAATGACCCACCAGCAAACAATTGTTCCTTGTAAAGTGGGCTGAAATAACCCTGTTTGTTGTGCTCCTGTACACCCTAGACCAATTTCTTGGTTCCATCAGTGGGACAATTTTTTTATAAAATTGCACCCCTAAACCCCCATTACCAAACACTTCTGTTTCATAAGTTGAATGATGTTTTTTTATCAGTGGTTTGCCACTCACATATGAGTGCATAGCTCATTTGTATAAGTACAATGTTGGTCTGTGATCACCACCCACATCTTTAATATAAGTGGGGTGCAAAGAGTATAAAAATGGCTTTAATTTGACCCAATGCGGAACACAAATTTTGTTGGCTGTGTGGGGGAGCAAAAACAACCAAAAGCTGGTTTTCTTCACCGTGTGTTCAATGATAGGGTGAAATCTGCACAAAGACCTGTGTATTTTATTGCCTTGACCGGCCTCAGCTAGAACAGTTTACCCAATTGGTTAGTGATGGTTGTTTCTACCCTACCCTTTTTGAAAATCCTGCCAAAACCCTAATGGGACCATAGAAAAGATCATAGGAGAGCTCTACATCATTTATTTGTACCCTACTTTCATTGTTTGAGTTTAAGCTTGAAAAGGTGGTCAGTCATCTTGTGATGGAAACCCATGACAGCACAGTTCCCTCCAAGTTCACCTTTAGGGGAAATTGATAAAAAAAATGGACACAAATAATTTATTATATAACTGATTGATTGGCTCTGTAATTTTGGCTGCCATGGTCTCTCCCCTGAGTTCAGTCAGGCCTATCTCCAAGAGGTGAGCCTCAAAATTGCCCCACATTCTCCCAGCCAAATTATTCACTTCTACAATGTAGATTCCAAGTCAGATTTCCCATTCACAATTTTGAATGGGCCATGGGCCCTATCACTGATCTAGTTTAAAACTTTAATGGGCGGTTGCCCAGTTTGGCCAGTTCAAACCTCCTGTTCCAGTTCCAGTTAGTAACAACCAAACCAAAACTGGGTCTCATTTTGGATCCTGTTCCAGAATTGGAACTGGGTTTAAAACTGGACCTAGCTTTGGAATTGTAATGGGAATCAGAATTTTGGAAACAATTTTTTTTTGGAAAATAAAATTTGGAACTGGGGGCTTACTGAAGGTTAACTGGCAGTTAACTGATGGTTCCATAACTGGTCTACCTGAAATCAAACTGGAACTGGGTCTGATTTCCAGAACCAGAATTGTACCCAGGGTTCTAGTTTAAACCATTCTATTTTTATTAAAGAACAGGAGGTTCTTCATCAATGTCAAGAACCGACCAACAAAGGTTTAAACTCCTCCTGAATGTTTAGGGAGTAATTCAATGAGTTGCACACGCTTGGGTGTAACTTCAATAATGTGCTGCATGTTGCCGAGGAATAAGAGCTTATCTTCACCAACAGAGAGACAAGAGAATGAAGACAGAGTTGTTTACTGTCAAAGACAGTTCTCAACATTGTAGGCTCCTGGAAAGGAAGGAATCATGAGAAGACTGTCATAAGTCATAACTGTTAGCTAGTGGTTTAGAACATGAAAGGATTCACACTCGTGGGATTCCTAGGGAGGGGAGGACTTGCTATGTTTCCTAAAGATCAGGGACAAGAAAAAAAAAGAAAAAAACTCGTGTTGGGGAGATGAGCATAAGAGGCCAATAATAGAGTGTGAGATTTTGTGTACTAGAGCTCTTGTGCAGACTTTCTTAAAGAATCCAAAACAACACAATCTTGTTCCTTCTACTGATCTGTCCAGCAGTACTACTTAGACTGGCTTTAAGGACAAAATTTGACAAGATACCCCTGTTCACAGAAATTGTCTTTCATGAAATTCATGGATTCACTTGCCAGGGAAAGTCATTTAGAAATGCATTGAGTTGAGTTATGGCTGCTGCAACACAGATCAAACTCCCGTAGCAACTCGTGGCAACTCACCATCCAGTTATGAATGCTATTCGCAAGCCTGCCATACCTATGTTCCCTTCATTGTGAATGACCCCACTTTGGTGGCCCAATGGGTACATAGTTGAAGGTTGACATCAGCAACACTTTCTGACAGGATGGCAGAATGCAACCACATCATACATTGATTTTGCTGCACGTAAGTTTTAGAATGCAACCCAATTAATCTGACTATCTTTCAAAAGTTTTGACCAATGTTGGGAAGTTGTCTCTTTTTTCGAAGAAAGAACCAGGGGGGTAAGGGATGGGTATATGGACATTGACAGGCAGTTCTGAAGGTTCTCACCCATGACTGGCAGCTCTCAAAAATCACAGAACCAGTTTTGACCTTTTCATCTGGGGTTTTTCAAAATTGAAAAAACCTCAGACAAGATTTGTAGAGTATTTGGGGGAACGATTGCTGAGCAGGGCATTTTGGGAAATGGAATGCCCACACCTGCAGGCATTCCATTTTCCAAAATGCCCTGCATAGTTTTTTTCCCCTTGTGATAGCCAGCCCTTATTCCAGTAAAGCCTGCAGCCTTCAGCCGTACCCTACACAAAATAACCTGGTGAAAGAACCCAACCTAAACCACTCAGGGTTCTTAGCCAGTTCTTTCATGAAATCTGAAATTTTTTTAGTCAAACATTTTGAAAACTTGGAACCCAAGGTTTATTACACTGTGAAAATTGTCAGAAAAACAGGAACCCAAGTTCTGCTATCCTCAAAATTTTCAGACAACCTAGACCCAGAGATTCTTCGATTTCTTAAAATTTTAAGAAACCAGAACCAGAGGTTAGTAACAAAATCAAAGAAGCTCACAACAATGTAACACAAGTTTGCATCAAAATCACATGACGTGATGAAGTCTAGAAATGTTTCAGAATTCAGGAAGCCATATAAAATCCTTTTAGGTTATAGTAAATCTAGCATTGTCCACTGTCATTTCAAGCAAAAGACAATTTCTACCTTTGACCATATAATACAATTAGAAAGCTCATTGGGACATGTACTACAGACACAAATTGAGGCCTGGTTCTTTCAGGATACTTTTAAGGTGACGAGACCTGCATGCAAACATAACTGGTTTTTGGGTGATGTGTCAGCATCCAGTGGGTAGGCTGCATGCTGTTTAGAACCCATAAGTTATTTCAGCCGGCACAGGATTGGCTGAGCACCATAACTTGCATTCAGTCACAAGGCATAAATTGAATGAAAAAAGGGCTCCAGAACTCGTTATTTTCAGTAATGGGTACAAGGCCACTAGTCTATGCACATAATCTCACCACTCCTGCAGCTTGGTTATATGTGATAACCTGTGGCCTCTTGCCAGTTACCTAGTCCATAACATTTATGAAACACTTAATCACTTTGTAGAACTTCATAATCCCAACAATGGTGTAATGACCTCCATATTACTATTGACGTATAATTAGTGCAACCATTTGATAAATCACAGTGTAAAATCCTCATCTGACATACCACCCAAATCTACAATCATATATATATATATTTTGGTATTGGATTTAGTGAAGCATTTTAAAGATACATCTCTAACAATCTGGCATTCTAAACATTAACATTTAAAGTTTTCATGAGAGTGTAAATTTTCCCTTCTATAGAGCGATTTCAAAAATAATTATGAGGGTAACTTAACGGAGTTTAGCAGACGATTGGAAGGGAGGAAATGAGAGTATTTTGCATGTTTTTGTTTATTGTTTGGAACCTTCAGTTACTCCCAATTGCCAGGAAGAAATGTACTCCTCCAGCCTCCCCTGAGATAGAAGACTAATTTAGAATTTGGAGGTTTCTAGGGAACTCGGAACCAAGCAAGCAGACTGACATGCCTCAACAGAAAAGGCCAATTTGGGGTTGTTCCAAAATTCCATTAAAAGTTCTGCTATGTAACTTTACTTGTCAGAAGCTCACTTTGATGCATGTCTCCTGTATTTCACCTACACAAAAGTTGAATAAAGTTATCTAAGATTTCATGAGAATTTTGGGTTCCTTTTGAAATAATCCATCAGGTTGCCAACAGGTAGGTCATAATAACTTATCATAGTTCAATAGCTGGTTTGTTGGGTCTCTGCCAAATAATTATTTAATTTTGAAATTTCTATTTTGACACAAATATATTCCCAAATATTCCAAGAGATGCTTAATTTTCCTTCACAAAAGAAATTTTGAGAAAATTGTGTTTTGAAAATTTCAGCATGTCTAAAAAGCAGTATTTGTATTTTTTTGTCAAACCTGCTATTTCAACCAGTGTAGCCTGTGGCATTGACATAGGTAATATTGAATGAATTTTTGAAAGGGCAAATGTTACTACTTCTTTAACCTACATCTGTAGTCTAATTTCCACTATAATTTAATTTTGTTTTCTACTCTATTTTCAATGAAAAAAACTTAATCAAAATTCAATATCTCTCAGACCTTAGGTCTAAAACTTATGAAATTGCTTTCATGGAACCCCACTTGTTCAGGGGTCTCCCATAATATAGCAAGAGTGTACCCCAATTTTCCCTAAAATGGTGTATTCTGGTTTTATTGAATCTTCAATGACAAAAGTATTGAAATTGCAATCACTCTTGCATCACGAGTCTAATAGTTACAAAACCACCTCAGTGCCCCCCTACTCATCAATATATTTCAGGTGGTATCCGGAGTGCTGCTGAAGGTGCCATGGTTTGGTTATAAAACAAACAAAGTACCTACCTTAATACTAGGATGTATTAACACATAGTTTGCAAAAATGGACTCATAGCTCATGTATGGTTCATCTTGGCATTTCTAGTTTTAATTGGGGTTGGATTTAGTGAAATTTTGGTAGCGAATCTTTGCAATAGTGAAAAAAAAATTTATTAAAAAAAATCTTTTGTAAATTCTCTGTTTTAAAAAGAAAATTGTCAAAAAACAATGATAGTTTAAAAATAACTACAATTGCCTACAATAAGAAAAGGTGCTTAAAGTGTTTTACTCTTATATTTCAAACATATCCAAATTTGACTAAATATACTTATGGATGATCATCACTTGAGCAACATCACAAAATTGAAAAAATAACACTAGTTGGATTTGGTGGCTTGTACTCCATAATTTAGCCAATAGATATGAAGTTTTTTGTTCCCTAGGAAAATTTGCAATAAAAGGCATTCAAGTGCTAAATAACTTATTTAAATCTAAATTATACTTCTAATGCTAATCCTATTCAATCTGTTGCCCATGACATGTTATCTCCAACAATATCAACAGGTTGCTCCAATTTCTCAAAATGAATTATTTTTGATTTTGTTGAAGTTTCTTTGATAAAATTGTTCAATATTCAATAACTTTTGCACCTTAGATTTAAACTAGTGTTGTGCAATTTTTTCTTTTAAAAAGAATCTCAGATCTTGGATTTGATATTATAAAATTTATTTGGAGATTCTTTGAGTGCAAGTTTGAACCCATTTTTTTCAATTTGCAAACCCTTTAGTACTAGCTCAAACATCTTTTTTTGAAATTCAAGAAACTTCGAGCCAAGTTCAAAATTTAAGTCCAATTCCATGTACACATTACACATTCTCCAATGCTAGAGATTGTATGGGTACAAAAATTCACAATGTTAAATTAAAATAGAGATGTATGTAAGTGCAAATTTAACAAGTAATTAAAATTCATATTTAACTATAAATTTCAGCTTATTTATTAATTTGATAATAAAATCAATTTTCCTACCTAAAGATCCTATTTCTATTTTGAGATATGTTTTTTCAACATTTCCAAGTTTTAGTTCCAGATCTAGTCAAGTACTAGTTTCATGATCTAGTTCTTGACATGCCGGTTCCATCGGAAGGGAGTCAACTCGAGTCTAGGTCACAACCCAAACCCCTTGTTTTTACCATGCAAACCATATATCCTCGTAACATTGGTCTAAACATTAAGAAATCACCTTTAACAGTATCAAATACGTAATGAGGTGCATGGTGGTTGGGGGAGATCTCTATATGACAAAGGGGTTTTACCATGCAAACCATATATCCTCGTAACATTGGTCTAAACATTACCAAACCACCTTTAACAGTATCAAATACTTAATGAGGTGTGTGGTGGTTGGGGGAGATCTTAACATGACAAACAAAAGAAACAAACAACTTTTCATAATAGATAGATAGTAAGGAGAGGATGAGGATTGAGCACATTCTTGTGGGGTGTTCAAAAATAGTAAGTACAATATTAGGATTAAAATGTGGCATCTATTCAAGTCCCTCGTTTTCCAAGAGCTGTTGCAAACAGTAGATAATCTGCAGCCCTAGCTTGGAATGCAATTGCACCTTGTTGCATTATTTGGAAATCAACTTGCACACATTCACCTCTTCCGTACTCTTTTAGGGACACAAGTCGGGAGCTGGGGAACAATTTCAATAACCTCCAAGGCAAGCAAACATTGAGAACATTGATGAAACAATTTTGGGGACAATTTTTTTGGAAGGTGATACGACTTCTATTTAATAAAACACTGGGAACAACTTCAAAATAACATGTTGTACAGAACATTGGAAATTTTGAGGAAATTGAGGCCAAAAACAACGAATTTGATAATGCGTTTGGCAAGAACTACATGAACACTTAACTCCTTAAAAGTCAAGCACCTTTTGAGGCAAATTTCTAATTGGAGGCACGTTGGTCAGAGAATTGTTGTTTAAAGAAACTGATGTAGTTCTGAAATCAGTCAATTGTAAGCAGATTAGCAATAACAATTGCTACTCATCTCATCCGCCAAATATAATTGCAACCCCGTTTGATAATTGTTCTGCACCTGATTGTCTCCTTGTTGACTTCGAGCATCAAACCCCATAGGGAAGTCCATTTCAAGTCCTAAACAAACCACCTAAATTGTTTTAGAACCTTCTAACTTTTGTGACACACCTTTGGAAGAACAATAGGAGCCCATGTGGAGAGGAAGCTGCCTTCAACACACCACAGCCCTGAAAATTTGAGGGCACCATCCTTCTTGAAATTTGAATTGCAAGTATGCGCCCTTATTGTCTCGACCATACCAAACATGGTAACCACAAAGGAGAGCTAGTAATATACATCCATACTTCCCTTTCCTTTCATTACCCTAGGTTGAAAATGGTGACATATGTTTTAGTACCATAATTTTCATGCAGCCAACGGGAAGGCCCAATGCACTTGGGGAGAGGGGGGCTGGGAAGAGATTTTTTTGGGGGCTGTTCCCAATGTGTTTCAATTGAGTTCCCAAAGGATTCCCCAAAATGGGAAGCACCTTTATGCTTCTATTGGGGAATGCCCAATGTTTTTAAGAAAATTGTGATGACCAATCAAAGTGGCCCCGATTAATTTTGGGCGAGCAAGTCCTTTCTCTTTCCCTTGCAAATTTGGTGGACTTTGACAATTAGATAAATCCAACCGTCCATAGTTCGAACACATGAATCAGGGGCCAACTAAAAATTGTGCAGTTTGTTTTGATACTAAGGCTAAGAGTTATGACTTCAAATTCAGAAATGTTGGTTCCAATACTGGTGTAGGTTTACATGAACCGCTTTTGCACTAATTAAAATATTTTTTAATTTTCGATTTTAGTCAGCCCATTTTGTGAGAATTTACCCCAGACAAAAGTTGTGCACTCTTCAGTGCAAGTGCACAAGAAAGTTGCGCTTGAAGAGATTCTTGGTTGGATTTCAACCCAGGTTTGAAGTTGAAATGCCTATCAATGACACATAAAACAAAGTAGGCAACTTCACACATATAACACAATTTTTTCTCTTACTAATAATATTATATGTTTCTTCCATGCAAAGAATTCCAAGTCAAAAAACCATGTGTGAAACAGTGTTTTTTTTCTCTAATTTTGTGATGTACCCAAGGTGGCAATCATGCATAATCTGATTTAGCCAAATTTGGTTATTATAATATGAAAAGAAAAATAATTAACAACCTTATATATTTTTGGCTACCTACTTGAGCCATGTATAGAAATCTGGCCATTTCTTAAGATTTTTTAAATTTCTTCTAAATGATGATTTCTAAAGTTTTGCACAAAAAAGAGAGCTGGTGCAGCAGAATTGAAATCCTCAAAAATATATTAATTATTTGATGGTTACTTGTCCAGCTCAATCAACGACAACGGTACACTACAACATATTTAAGAGTCCAAACCAGTTTGGAGCAGTTGTTTATTTTTATGAACAACCTCAGACTGGTTTCAGTTCTAAAACTAAATTAGAATGGTTTTGGTTTCTGTTCCAGGTATGAATGGAACTGAAATCCAGTTCCAAGTCCAGTTCCGGTTTAATTCTTACTACTGGAACTGGAACTAACGAGTGGCTCTAAGTTCTAACCCACCAAACCCAATCCAAACCAGTGTTGGGGAGATAGATCCATTGTTACTACAGTAAACTCTCTCTAAACTAATATCCTTGGGATCGGCCGGAAGATATTAGTTTATGGAGGATATTAGTTTACACAAATTATATGGGGGGTAACAAAAATCATTCCGGAACCTGCCAGAGCAGCATGGAAGGTAATGGAGGTAAGTAGAAGGTCATGGATCATTGGGGAAGGTAACGGAACCTTGTAGAGCTTGGTGGAGGATCTAGCTCTGTACTTTCGAAGGTGTTTCCTCTGATTTTATCGTTTTTTTGGTGCCATATGTATGATGTATTAATTTATAAAATGCTATGAGACCGAAAGAAAATATTGATATCAGTTTATGAAGAATTATTAAATTAAGTATGAGGCCCGCCACGGGCCTGTGCTCGCATATTAGTTTAGAGAGAATATTAGTTTACACAATATTAGTTTAGAGAGAGTTTACTGTATATACCAACCCCATAAGAGTAGGTACATAAATATATCAGTCAAAGTAAAGGGTATATTAAGGGCTTTGCAAAATTATCAGTTTGGGCTTCATCCTACACTTGAATGCCTCCATTACACACACACACACACACATAGATATATATATGGTTATCAGTGTCTGTTTCTGATAACCACCTAACACTGGTAATGACTAGTGTTGACGAGTTATTGCAATTTGACCCAGGTAACCAGTTGGGTATCAATAACATACCCACCTTGTATTGAATTTTCAAATTTTAATAACCTACCTGGATGACACAGTTATCATCCAGGTAGGTTGTCAATCTTACAATAACACTACACATGATTATGATAGGAATTTTTTTTTTAAAAACAGGGGAAATAATTTAATCATATTAATACACAGCTTTTAAAAATTATATCATATAACCAGTGTATACCCAGAAATATAACAGGCGGTTCTCAACTGAGTGTTTGAGAACTGAGACCCTTCTGGACAACTAACTGACAGTCATCACTCAAAACATAAATGGCTGGGTAAACTGATAACCGAGGGTATTACTTTGACATCGATATTGATGCAGGGCGGGTCTAAATTCTTGACCCTTTTTTTTATATAACCTGCCTGGCCAGTTGTAGCCAAAAAGAAATACCCGGCCCACACTGGTTATGCTTCCAAGATGGGGGTGTCTTTTGTCTCCTTGATTGACCACCGCAGTGGCAGCCGAAGACGAAAGAATCACACCGTACCTACCTAAAGGTCAGTGTTTTCTATAGGAAATGTTTTAACGTCGCCTAAATGGCGACCATCCCTAAGAAGGTTTAGCCAAATATGGCAATAAACCTAGATATGCAGTTCGCAAATCTTTAATCGACCTTTCTATGTCTATTTATGGCTACACAATCAAAACCAAGTATAGAAATCTGGTGAGTTTTATTAAAAAATTCTCACGTCTGGCGGTTGAAAGCCTTCAAAGAAGTCACATTAGTGTAAAATTTTGAATTTGTGTTCTTGGCGAAATTTCGCCAGTAAAACAAAGGTTGCTACTGCACTGGTACTAGCAGTGTTTTGTTTTTTTGAGTTTTGCCCCAAAAAAAAATCTTCTCTCTTTTTCTTTTTTTGGAATCTATACTAAAAAACACAAAAATTTCCAACCTTTTCTAGTTTTAGTTTCGCGAGTTTTGCCCCCAAAAAATCTTTTGTTTAATCTACACTAAAAAAAAACACGAAAATTTCCAATCTTTTCTCTCTGTTTTTTTGGGGTCGTCAAGTGGAGAAAATTCGCCAAAAGAAATTGGTACCAGCTGATGCGGAAGAGAAGGGATGAGAGCCAGAGGAACAACGCGGACGGTCGGAGCGGGCCGGGGAGCTTGGCGGGCGCGGGGAGCCGGTGTGGGACCCGCGGTAAAGGCGCGCTGTGCCGTTGTCGCCAAGCCTTTGACCTAGAGCGAGGGAGAGAGAAGAGGGGGGAGGGAGTTTGCTCGGAATTCCTACCTGTTTCCGTATTTCATGCGAGCCACAGTCAGTCGTTCATCGCCGCAAAGATGCTCTGTTGGTCTCCTGCAACTAGAGCCACTGGTGCTGCAATAAGTATAGAGCCGGATCACTGCAGTTTCCTTTGAACAAAGTTACAGGAGCTTGCAGGAGCCTAAACCAGCAGCCAGCTATAACAAGACCAAAGAGTTGTGATTGTTGTACAGATCCCAGGAATCATTGATCATGATGGTCGCTAGAATTGCAGAGACTGTGGCCAGCTTGATGAGTCCAGTAGTTCACAGTAGTGGTCATGATCAGAGCCAGCAGCAGCAGCAGCAGCAGCAGGCCGAGAATATCAGTTTGCAGGTGGGCTCCTGCACACAGTCGACCACCAGGCTGCTGCTGCAGCAGCCGCCGCCGCCGTGGATGTCATGGAACTTGGGCATGACCACCAGCACCAGCAACAACAACGTCGAGAGTCGAGAATTCTATCATGGAATGCAGCTTAGCAGTAGTAGTAGTAGCAGCTCGACGGGTGTTGCTGCTGGGAGGATGCAGGCGAGTGCAGACCGGCATATAATTCCAGACAAAAGTTTGGATTGGAAGAAGCAGCTTGGCCTGATCAGCCGCTTGGAGCACCCCGCAGCTCGCGATCAGTTAGTGCATCCCATTGCAGGTTTTCCTCTTGACGACGACAACGGCTGTAGTTTGACGTCGTTGGTAAATGGTTACAAGACGGCGGCAAGCTTTGGTGGTGATCTGCAGCCGCGAGTTACGACTACGGGGAGCTTCATTGTTCCTGGGTGCGCTGAGTTTACTCATGGCTCGGCCCTAGGCTTGCTGAGTAATTCGTCGATTCCACCTGCATCTCGACATCATGCGCCTAAGTCTTCCTTGTTTGAGTTCGGCGGCACCCGCGGCTCATGCAGTACTCCAAGTTTTTGCGTTGCAGCATCACCGGTAACGGTCGACCCTGCGATGCCACCCAAGCAGCTGATGGCGTCTCATGATGCAGCAGCAGGTCTGGTTTCTTTCCACGGATCAACAAACCACGATCCCGGAGCCACGAGCTGCTGCCTTGATTCCCCGCCCGGCATGGTGGATTCCGATCAGTCTAACAGCAGTGCAGCAAGCCTGATCAGCTTTGACGAAAGCAGCTTGCAGGAGGATGCAGGGCATTACAACGTGGTGCAGAATCCTAGCAACAACAGTTTCACCTGGATGCAACAACAAGCTGCAGAGAACAGCTTCGTGGATTCTCGCTTCTGGATGCACCACCAACCCTCAACAACGATGTCGGCCGATCTGCATGCGTCTGTTCACAGGCCGATTGCAGCTACATCGACAGCTATTTCCGAGTCGCATTTCTCAGAGGATACAATATCAGCTTTCCGGATGAACCCGGCGTCGACGCTGGACAATGTAACTGCTGGCATTGGCAAACTGGGGCATCTCGCGGGTTCCGTGCGAAGACCGCATGCGGTGGTCGTCGAGAGCGCCGATGAGTCGACACACAATTGCGGGCCGCGGCGCTGGTGTCCTCAACAGGAGTGGGTAGATCAGCAGACCATGCAATCCTCGACAGGACAGCAAGGTATGGACTGCAGGAGACTAGAACCAACTCTGTGCCAAGTTGATCTCTCCGTTCATGGGCTCTAGTCCCAGGTCTGCAGTCTTTGAGAAAAACTTTCTTGTATGCAGAAACTTTCTCACCTCCTCTGTTGCAGCATGCAGTCGCATCATTGCCTCCATCTGCAGAAGAGAGTGTTCACAAAATTGTATCCCGAGGCCGCGATCATGGGTCGACCGAGATTCTCAACAACAACATGCATCAGCAGCTGGCAGCCGGAGCTACCATCACAAACAGAAAACGGTCGAGTCTTGAAGCCATGGTCGATCAGACCTCAGATAGACTTGCAGAGTTGGTGAGCCCGTGGATTCCTGCAAATCAACACAGGCAGCTCGGAGCTGGTCTCGCCTCTCTTCAGGCCGGGGTTCGAACATCGAAGTTCCAGAGCTTGGAAGCTGGACGTGGAGTTGGGTGTGACGACGACGAGCAGGCTGCAGGGAAACTAGATCCGGCAGCTGTGAGTGCGCTGCTGTACGAAGAAAGACAAGCTGCTGCGGCGACAACCGAACAGAATCTGCATCACTGCTTCCTGCATCTTCCAGACTCCAGCTTATCTGATCATCATCATCTGAGTAGCCGGCCTCCTCCTCCTAAAGTGCGCCGTCGTCATGGCACGGCAACAGATCCCCAAAGCATTGCTGCGCGAACTCGGAGGGAAAAATTCAGCGACCGTATCCGCATCCTGCAGACCCTTGTCCCGAACGGAGAGCGTCTTGACACCGTGTCGACGCTCGGTCAGACCTTAGAGTACGTCCGCTTCCTGCAACACCAAGTTTGGGAGTTCTACAACGGCGGCAACGAAGCTGCTGCTGGTGGACGTCCTCATGAGTCCGAAGCTGCTGCCGCCATGCCTGAGAAGTGGAAGGAATTCAAGGAACACACCATAACCGCCGGAGCTGATCACATTGTTGCTTAAACCGATCCCTTGCAGACTAGCTGGTCAGTCATGCGCAGGATGAGGAGGAGGAGGAGGAGGAGGTCTGATCTGGGGTGTTTGTAAAACTAGAACCAGTGAAGAAGAAGAAGAAGAAGAAGAAGAAGAAGAAGAAGAAGAAGAAGCTGAGATCAGTTCTAGTTCTGAGGTCTGATCAGTACCAAACATTAGTTCAACTGGTGAAGTTCTAGTATTGCACAATATCTGCAGGCAGCCTCTTGACTGTGCTTCTAGAAAACAAAGTACTTATGTGTGACACCGGCCAGCTTCGATAAAAAAAAAGATGAAGATCATGAGACACTCCTTCTGGAGTGCAGCTTGCTTGCTAGACGACTACTACATGTTCGTCATTCTTTCTTCTTCGAGTGTACAAGTAATATTATTGTAGTTAATTAATCAATATAGAAACTTAGTTCCTGCATGTATGTATGTACGTGCAGCTGGCTAGCTACAATGTGCAGCAGCTGTGATCATGGCTCAGGCTGGAGCTCCCCGGACGTGTCTCTAAGTCAGTGATCAGAGACTAGAACTGATTCCATTGTTTCTGGCCAGTGCAGATCATAGCCAGCTAGAAGTGACTGAGATCGCATGAGTCCTTGGGCATTAGCTAGCTAGTAATGGGCAGGCTGAACAAACAATCTAGTACCATCATCATCATCATCATCATCATGCAGTGCGCCTGCTGATCACTCACTGCAAGCGTTAGTAATTGTACTGATCTGCATGCATGCAGCCCTATGATCAGCTGTATAGTAATCACTACCAATATATATATATATATAGAATTATTTTTCTCACGAGCTTGATTTTACTCATTTCACTTCATGCGTGGTACTCTTGAACAAGTCTTGGGTCTGATTGCATGTGCGTCGTTGTTGAGAATTACTAGTGCAGAACTGGATCACTTAGTTGGTGTGTCAAGCTGGGCCAAGCTGGGCAGTGTTCACAGTTCCACCAAGTTCCAAACTGGTCATCTTTTACTTAGGCACAGATCTGGCAGGCTCCTCTCTATGTTTGAGTCTTGACGTCCTGGTGGCCATTTGATGATCATGACTTAGATGTAAAGATTTCATCTTTTTTTTTGGTGTTGGATATAATATTACACTTGAACAAAAATCAGCTCCAGGCAGGAGGTTTTTATGTGCAGGCCTGAACAAGTATGCAAGGAGATCTTCAAGTTTGATCTGATCTTCAAGAAATTAGCAGGCTGATCAAATATGGATCCAACTACTCCACCCAAGTTTCTGATCATGAATGTGCAGCCTGTTGCAGAATATTGTAGTACTTCAAATTGCTTATACTGTAGTTCCAGATTAGAGGCATGAACTAGTTTTGGGCAACAAATTTGTTAATGTACCAATCCCTTCCTCATGTCAAATCATTTCTGGCAGTGATTGAGTTTGTACAAGTTCAAAGCCAGCTGAAAGTGGATCTGTCCAAGGTTGATGCAGTTCTTTGGACCATATAGCTTTTATCAAAAAACAAGTTTCCAAAAAAACCATACAACTACAGTTCACAAAATTATACAAATTTTTTTGTTATATAAACAATTACATATGACAGGAATCACGATCCGATAATTTCATATTGGGCCAATTATCTGCAGCTCATAGATAGAACAATGGACTCAGAATTTCTAGCTGTGCTTCAGCAGAAATTTTATTTTTCCAATTGCATACTTCCCAAGACACTGAAGAAGATTTATGAACATTTATACTAAAAACAGTTTATGTGACATTTATGAACATTGTTGTGCATACTGCCCAAGACACTCAAGAAGATGTGATTCTTATTAACTAAACTACTTCAAATTTCTCCACTAACTTTATGAAAGCTCAAAATCTTCCAATACTTCAATCACACTCATCAAAACCTTGGCACAAAATCTGTCACCCATCATATTAACTTTTGTACTTCAGTTTGCTTATAGAGGATTGCAACTCACCACCCAACATCTGTGTTCTTCTTTATTTTTATTGAGAGTTTAGGGTTTGTTTGAGGACTGTTGTAGTACATGGCAATTAGCTACTTTCTACTTTGTAACTTTAGGGTTAAATTAGTGAGGAGACTTTCATTGGAGGGTAGTTTTTTCTTTTTCTAATTAGCCTTGAAAGCTAGACATTTTTGCTTTTTCTGTTTGCTGGAAATGGTGTGGTCATGTGTTGATGGCTAGTGGCTGCTGATAAAAATGTGTTTTCTACACAATTTCTCATGTTCAAGGTCATAATATAGATTTGTATACCTGTGCCAGTGTGAGAATTGTGCATTGGAAGATGAGGGAAGTTCAGAAGGGAGGAACAATGTCTAAGTTGGCAACCAAATTAGTTCATTTATGTTTGATTGGTGCAATTAGTAAATGGAAGAATTAGTTGTTTAGGTTAATGGATGAAAGCAGGACAAAGTAGATAGCCACTTAGATATCTTGCCTTTTCCAAAATATAGTAGAAAGTAGATTTGGCAAGACTTGTCACATTGTAGAAACCCTTCAAATACTTTACTTATGGTTTAATGTCTGTACATCCCTTGTTGTAACATCTTAGAATGATTTTTCCTCATTGCATTTGGACTTATAAAAGTATGTAAAAAGTAAGTACAAAGTCATATCACATTTTGAAGGTTTGGATCTTCTTTTGACAATGGAGACACAATTCAGAAACATCATCAACACAACACACTAATATTGAAAGCTTGCACCAAACCAATTATTTCTCCCTTTCAAAAGAAGTCAAATTACTTCATATCTACCACCACTAGGCTTAAAAGTTCACAATAATCACACACTACAAATGCCCCATTTAGTCAGTATTTTCAACTTTTAAGATTAGTATCAACAACGAACACTAGTTTAGAATGACTGTAGGAAAAAGAAAATAGTTTTTCTTTTCCTTGGATGACTTAGTTTTTTGTTGCATATTTATCAAATTCCCCAATCTTTTTTGTATTAGAACATCTACTTTTTGTGAATTTTAATTTATCATGTTTTCATGTGTGGATGAAATTTATCCATGAATGACATATTTATCACTCCATTTGAAGATTGTATTATATATTGAACATGTTTTCAATATATTTTCAAGGATTTTACAAAAGTTATCATATCTCTTGTTGAAATCAAGAGATGTCATTTGTGATACCAATGAAGCCTAAAATTCTGAGTTATTGTACTTTTGGAAAAGGATATCTGAAACATTAATATCACAATAATTGGGGCAATGTTTTGTGCTTTCTTTCCAACAAGGGTTAACCTTCAATCATGCAGATTTAATTTCATATTTTCTATTAACTTTAAAATCATTTTCAATTCTAAAATTGTTACCATTATTTTACAAAGAATTGGTGGTTACTGGGCTTTCTATTCATTATTTCCCATTATGATATAACCATCATCATCATTTTTTTATTGATATTTTAAAAGTTTATAAATGTTCATAAGAAAATGCATTAATGAATTTAACCCTAGTTCTTATTATTAACCCAATCCTTCAAGGTCGCACTTCAAATCCCCATGGTGATTTTGACCTAAAATTAACATTATCTAAAGGTGTTGATGTAACCAAAATTGGGGGCAAAAAAATTTTGGCCACCACACCATTTGCATAACCTCTCATACACAACTTATTCACACAATTGAAAAGTTTTATTGATATTTTAAGAAATCATGATTTATTTGATTGAAAAACTAAACCAAAAATTAAACATTTTGACATTTGATCAATTTGATCATTTAATTATACTAAACAAGTCAATTTGAAAATGTCCAACTTAATTGATGGTTTTTTTATTGATCATAAAATTGTCTTTTTGACTAGTCAAATCAAACACAAAAAAAGGTAGTCAAAACATTTTAATTTTAAAGATAGTTCAATTTTTAAATATAAAAATATAATAAATAAATAAATAATATGTACCTATCGACCCACCTACCCACCCACCCATGACCTACCTATCCACAACCCACCTAAGTACTATACATGGACACACATGTACAAAATATATACACAAATATACACATTCCACATAGTGTATGTTTGTTTAAAAGGGATTGAACTTTGGTCTCCTTGATTCCACACCAATGTTTTGGCCATTAAACCATCCCACCATTTTGTAAAACAATATGATACTAAATGCATTTAACATGTTTATTTGAATTTCATGAAATTTTTTATCAATGTGTATAACAATATTTGAACTTCAATTATTTTCATAAGTAAATAAACAAATATTTAACTAAATAGATAGGTAGGTACACATGCCTACCTACCTAGATTTTTAGATGTACATACCTACTTATGTAAACTATAAGTATGTAAGTAGATAGTATGTAGGTAGGTAGATAGGTAGATGCTTAAATAAGTAGATAATAGGTAGGTTGATAGATAGATAGATAGATAGATAGATAAGTAGGTAGGTAAATAAATAGGTAACTAAGTAGGTTAATTGGTAGGTACTAATTAGGTAAAAAAATAGTAAGTAAGTAGATAGTAAGGTAGATAATAATAAGTTGGTAAAATACAAGTAAAATGTAGGTAGGTAGATTGTAAGTAGGTAGGTAGGTAGCCTAGCAGGCATAGCAAGTAAGTTAACTAACCAAATTAATATGGTTAATTTGACTAAACATGGCCATTCGATATGGCCGATTTGACTAAGCATGGCCATTCAATATGGCCGATTTGACTAGGCCATGGGCATCTTGATGGACTATTTTAAAAAATTGTCCTTGATTAAATGTATGATTTCACACTTGGTCAAAACGATCATTTTAATCAAAAAAACCAACCAAAAGAATCATGTGTATTTCATGCCCCATGCATTTAATCAAAACGAACATTCTTTTGATCAATGTGAACACTCTAATCAAGTTGAACCTTTTGAAAAATAATAATTACTTATAATGTGATAGTATCTTGGAAACAAACTTCTAGGAATTAACACACACCCACTACCACTCAAACACATTCTATTTACTTCAATCCTTAACAACCTTCAACCAAAGATAATGGATCAGAACTCTCACAAGTCACCTTTCAAATCAGTGACAAGTATCATCCTTGGCACACAAGGAGAGATACCCAAACTATTCCCTTTGTCTGATCAACCAAGAAATTCCTAACCCAAGGACCCTTATTCCATTATCCCACAACAAAGGAAAATTTTCCCAAACTTGTGCGCATTAGACTCATAAGACCTATGAACCTAAACATTGTCATCCTTTCCACCACCTCTAATTTCAAATTAAAGAAAACACAACACATCACACACATTATTCTATTGTACAACTTCAAAAAAAACTATTTACTCAACAAAAAGGAAAATTGGGATACAACTTTCATTTTGTCAAGAACAAAAAAACCAAAACAACATCAATTTTCAAAAAATACTTAGCATCTTATGCCAAGAATGCTGCTCCTATAAATCTTTCCTTCTCACTCCTTATCTCCTCCATTTGTCAAATTGCATTCCCACCATACAACACCTCCATCCAACAAATCCTCACAAAGCTTATTAGCCAGTGCAAGACTCAACTAGAAACCAAAAATGGAAGAAAAGAAGTAATAGCATAATCATTGTTGGCCACCATCGCCTCTATTGTTCAAGCTGCCAAAAGGTGACAATCACATCACCATGCAATAAAGCACCAAAAAAAAACCCTAACTATGTCCTACAATACACATGATATGCCTTTAGGTCATGTTGAATCTTGTATTTGTCAATTTGGTGTATCAAAGTAATTTTGAATTTGGAACTTCAAGTGCCTCTCTTCTTAAAGGAATCTAAATCACATGGAACATGAATACTTTGTGAAACAAATGTATAGAGAGAGAGTCATGGCTTATTTCACTCTTGTGGTGAATATGTAAAATTATAACAAACATTATACACTTTGCTTGTACCCAAATGCAAAAACTTACAAAATCAAACTTCAAGATATAATGCAAAACTTTCGTTCACATTTGCACATGGTTTGGTGAATCTTTTAAAAGTTTATCAAGCATTTGAATTCAAGCACATTGCTTTGGTAAATCTTTGCAGTTTTTGCCATGTGTCTAAGTTCAACCACGTGTATGATTAAATCTATTAAAACTTACTAAAATACATAAAATGTTTTATATTGAAATGGGTGCAACCACAATTGGGGGACACAAAAAAAAATGTCTTGATACAAAATCATATTAAATCTCAACTTTGACTGACTATTATGAATTATTTAGTATAACTTACAAATTATATTTTTTTATTGGTTTGTTAAATTAATTTGTACATTAAAATCCATATGGTTAAAAATAATCATAATTTTCATGATTAGAAAATGTTCATAAGTGTCTTGAAACATAACTAAGCAACCTATCCCAATGCTCAAATTTATCCAAAGAAATGTTTTTCTTTAAATTCAAATCGCTTCATATTTTAATCAAAAATAAAATAAAATATGTTTACATGATAACATAAATTTTTAATATTATAAAAGATCAAATTTCATGAAAATGATGCTAGAATTTTTAAATATATATTTTTGGGGTTACAAAATAAAAATTAAACTATTTTTTTATTTTTTTAATAATTAAGTGAAAAATTCCAAAGATTTGGAAGCAAGTAAAGACACATGCATTACAAAAAAAACCAATCATTTTCTGATTTTTTTAAATAAGACCTTGGCACTCAAATTGCAAGAATTAGAATTGGAAACATCTTCCAGTGTTGCATTCATTATAAGTTTCTGTTTCTAAAGAATATTTTAAATTTGTTGAATTGTTTTTTGCCACCCATTTTAACCCACACTGATTCCAAAGACCCAAACATACATATCCACCATCCATTGTTTAATTTAATGTTCATTTCGTCACAAGGATTAGAATATGGGCTATGGTTCCTATCGTGATACCCTAACTATAAAACACCTTCTTCAAAAATGCAATTGTCAAGGAAAATGATGCTAAATAAAAATAAATAATTTACCTTTATGTTGGATGAAATTTTGATAAGACTAATTTTTGTGGATTATGAATTCTTACCACATTTTGGTACACCAAAATTCATTCGCACTTTATGCAAGACGCACTCTGGATTTCAAGTGAACTCAAGCTGAGCATGAGACAAATTCTCTGCAATGAGTTTGACTTCCAGTGTTTCCAGTGTAGTTGGTAACTCTTGATGTTAAAACCCTTCTTAGTTCCAAAATGTGACCAACTCATTCCCTTACTCAGATCCAAACATGATCAGGACAAGATCATCCAAACAATCCAATGTGTTGGAGACACAGTTGCATTACAAGTTCATTGCTCATGCCAAAGTTTTCTAAGTCACAAATCATAGGGCAACTGTAAATGGATAGGCAAATTGGCTATGCTAAAGGTTGAGCAATGTTGCACATGGATGGAGGGAAATATGCATCATCAACTCTATGCACAATGTTGCATGATAATCTACTCCAATTCTAATGTCGCCTCACTCTCTCTTCAGAATGCTTGGCTTCTATCTGGAAGCCCTATCTGGTGCTTGACCACTTACTTACTTTCCTCTGATATGTTGCTTTGTTCTGTTTGTGTTAGGTGTTCACCTGGTCTTCTTGCAACTCCTCCTAGCACCCTATACTGCTCCAGTTTGCACTTCATCCCAGGTCCCATGCATTTATGCTCAGCAGAATTTCGAGCTCATTGCAACATATGCCAGCAGCTCAAGTTGCAGGTTGAACTCGTCAAACTGTTGCCACCATGCTGCCATGCAATGCAGCACAATTGTCTTCATGAAGTCACCGGATAGGTCATGCACACAATCCAGGTACCCATTAGCCATTACTGATTGGATGCACCATTACTAAGTCAAGTAAACAGACCAAGAAAAAAGACCAAACTATTAAGTTACTGTGACAGTTGCATTGTCAGCACAGTCAACTGCTGCTACTAGCAAGGGTTGAGCATGCAGAAGGCAGTAAGAATATGCAGCAAGAGATGAATGAGGGAATGGTAAGGGGTCAGTGGTGGCACTGCTCTGTAGTTACTCCACTTCTTGCTGGACCAGAGGGTACCTAGCATGAAGTCCGAGATCAATAGCTAAGCATCACTTACAGCTGCCTTCAGGTCTTTGTGACCCCTTTCTAGCTCTCAACTAACACATCTCATACTGAATCTCCTGAATTGCTCAAATTCAAGTGAAAGTTAAATTCTTCATCTCTTCTTGAACCACTCCAAAGATATAAATATACGCATATATACCACTTTTCAGTGATTGCACAGTTGTTGCACATCCACAAAACTAGCTTACATGAGAAAGGAACTACAAAACAGAAAAAACACAAGCATCCAAGTTGTTACTGGACCTTCTTGGGAACATATACCCAGCAAACAATCGCCAAAGCAGTTTACAATGTCACTCGAGGAGGACCATTCAAGTAACATCTTTGAGAGGAGTAATTGTTTCCTATAGAGTTGAATGAACACAGGAGCAATTTGCTCCAGAAGCTGCAAACCTGTTAGCTATTAGTTCAAATATGGTACAAAAGAACAGAATCCAAGCTGGAAGGTCCAATCCCAGCTCTTCTGTTTGACGGCAACTTAGAAGATCTAACATGAACTCCCACTGTAAGTAAAACCCTCTGTGTATACACATGAGCATTCAACTGAAGTCTCATGAGCAGCCTCACTACCTTCTGTCACTCCTCAGCAAGTGATCTTTCAACTGAAGACTGTGCAAAGGATTTGCCTGCTTGCCACAAAGGCGGCTTTCATTATGAAATGAGGAACTTGCCATCTTTAAGAAGTCACAACCAGTTATAGAAAGTAGTCAGATGTAGGCTTTATTGATGGATTGCCCCTTGCTTCCTGTCCCATCTCCAACAACCAGACAATAAATCCCTTAGGCCCACGCATTGACAATGAACTATTGACCCAATATTGTACTCCTTCAAAGCCAGTCTGAAGCGAGCTTCACAGTCCTCACTGCTTGAATAGATAACACAGCAGCCATGAGTAACATATCAATGAAAAAGAACTCCACATTAACACCTTAAAGGTGACCACACTATGAAGTTCCAGCAAAATCAAAACTAACACAACAAGAATGAGTGAAATCCTAACCTTGAGAGAATCACCCACAAAGTATCAGACCATCACCTTCATTATGAATGGCAATGACTAGCTGCCATGACTTCCCACTGATTTCATCAGCTACTGATCATGGATATAGATAAGTTTATCATTATCTGCTAATTATATCAATTACAGAAAACCTGAGTGCATGGTTTCTGTTGCATTTGTGGAACCAGGAAGAAGACTCAGTCATGATGTCAGCTTGAGAGACATAGCTACTACTGACACTCCACTATTGTCCAGATATTATACTTCACCTTAAGCCAGTCCAAAACAAGCATCACAGTGCTCACTCACTGTTGCAGCCCCTAGTTGCCAGCAGACCCCATCATTGATCAAATGAGCAGCAATATCATGGTGACCCTAAGTTAAGGGAAATGATACACACTAACATCAGCTAACAAACATATCTGTATAACAAATAATGCCAATTTGCCACCACAGCAACTGTGAACATCACTATAGACAGTCTTGGTTATGACATAACAGAAAATGGATATACCTGACTGCCAAGACTAGAGCTTTAGAGGAGGAAACAAACCATACAGAAACACATTACACTGACCTGAGGGGCTGCTTCAAAGACTGTGAACTTTTTATTCAAGTTCTCATCAAGTTCGAGTATGGCTGCAACATTCCCACACCTGTTCATTAAAACATCAGTTGTTAGTGAATTGTCTCGTACCCAAGCCATAACTGTAAATTCCACCAGTGACAACACCTGATTGACTCATAGATCAACACACAGGAACAAGCAGCAGTCACACAGTGCAAGAAGAGATCAAATATGACAATAAGATCCAAATTGCCAAACAGAATCTATCATGCTCCTTTACACCACAGTCAGCAAAACAGGTATGCAATAACCAAGACAGTCCACCAAACCATCATTGTACAACACATGTAGAATCAACAGCAAGTAAATTGGCCAAGCCCAATGACTGAAATGGTCAATTGGCTACAGATCTGCTAGTCATAACTAAGTAGAACAGAGAGCCCCAAGCCTATGCAACAGTACCTTTAGCAATAATTTGGAGCTGACCAAACAGTAACAACATGATTGTTAAACATCCACTTATAACCTTCCATTACAAGTTGGTGTGCACGGCAAATGGTTTCTATTTTGTTTGTGTGGTTGAATGTAGTTGCAACATTGCCCCCAAACAAGTACCCTGCTCCTTGAGGACTCAGCCCCCGACCCTCTATCTCTTCAGGATCTGACCATAAAAGGTCATACATGGCACCATCATGGGGCACTTCTTGCTTTCGATCAATTGTCCTGATCTGATTGCCAAAACCTTTGATAAGCTCATCCATTTTACAGATGCAAGGACTGCACTCATGCTCTATTCTAACTGTGTGTGTGCACACCATTACCAAACCTTTGTTGTCCTTGACATGGAGCCTCTGCCACCAACTGTTTCTCCATAAACATTTTGCAACACACAACTGCGGAGAGATCAAAAACCTTTCCATATAGCAACCAAAAAGATCAATTGTCAAACTAGGCCACCCCTGTAATAGCATCAACGCACCTTCCAAGCAACACAACTGCAGACAGTAATTTCAGAAAACAAGAAACCAAATGCACTTCACTGTAACAACCTTAATGAAGAGCCAGCAACACAGCTTTCAGAGAGGGAAAGAAGATGGACATCAAAACCCAATCGAGAGCATAAAGGGAGGGCATTGTGGATTCTAATCCAGGAGTGCCCTCATACACAATGTGGACAGAGAAAAGTTGCAGCTGCAATACAGAGATTCCAGCATCCCAAAAAAGAATTGCACCTGGTCCAAAGTTGTTATGGAGGGAGAAAGACCACCATGAACGCTAAAAATGCGGTTGTCGATCAGAGCAAATAGACTGCCACACAGGAAACATAAACCCCGTAAACATGAGTTACAAGGTCACTGGACTCAGTTAGGCTGAATTTCCTATCCATACAGCAGACTTAGTAAAGTGACCCTTGCTTCCTAAGAGCAAGCAACAACCAAAACAATTCAATTGCAATATCTGGGACGTCACCATCCTTGAAAAAACCGTCACCAAAGCCACAAGAATGTGAAAGAAAGATTACGAACCTCAAATAATCAAAGATGTCAGTACAGTACCGCCACACATTGACTGAATCATACTTCCGCAAGCACTCATCATAAAAACCATACACCTGCCACAGTGTTTTCCCATCAGAAATCAACCCATGTAAACCCTGACTCAATAGCTACAGAAAATTACTTACCACCAGTGCTGTCGAGTAGCCAAGTAAACCCTCTGTATTGCTCCTCTTAGATTAGCCATCCCTCAGATGTTCCACAAACTGAAACTTCAGAAGCATTGTGGAAAGACCATCCATGAGACAAGATGGCCAAGGACCAGGGAACAGGTACTGTGAAAATACCTGAGTAATTTGACGACTCTCATGATTGCCACGAATCAGGGTTATTCAGTCTGGATAACGCACCTGGATCAGCAAGCCAGTAATCAATAATGGCACAAGTTGTTTTCAGACAGAACAAGAAATATGAGCTTAAACTATATTTCTGACGATATGTGTTCATTTTTTGCATCTCAATCACAAAGGATATCTAGACACTCATCCACAAACCTGCTGCAAGAGGATAAAGAAAACCTCTGATTAGGGGTTCTCTCATAGCAATACAATGTCACATTCATTGTAAGATGATACAATCTCTCAAGCACTCAATTGATGCACTCCCAATCAATATGACAGGCTCCAGCACAGTGGCAAACCAAACATAACATGACAAAACAGTGAGAAGTAGGGGAAAAGCAAGAGAACAGCAGTACCTTGAGGGCAAGCAATAACAGGAATGTCTCCACGGAATAAAACCCTCTATCAACAAAGTCACCTAGGAATAAGTAATTAGTTTGTGGACAGTCTCCCACCCCGAAAAGCTCTTTAAGGTCATAGAACTGACCATGAATGCCCCCACATAGCTGCAGAAAACAGTGATGTTGATTATGAATTTGAATCTGTCTTGCTCAAGGACTGACTAGTAGTCATTGCAATCAAGATGGTACTACTTCACACTCTACAACAACACTTGATGCCCATCAGTACCAGCATTGTCTTTCAGATCAGAGGCAAAATTATTCCTTGCATAGCAAACATGTCCTCTCAATGTGGCCTGAGCAAAATGTGCCAGGCAGCCTAGTAGGGGAAGTAGATTGACAAAAAAACTCTGCATAAACACATTCAGAAGGCCAAGTAAAATCCCCTTTGAATGACCTTATTATCCACTAGTGGGCCTTTGTCAGGTATATCAAATCCTCATCAATTCTACAGAAGTTTTTTTCTTTCAGGATCTCATATTGCAGCCTTTCCTTTGTCTGCTACGTTTGGCATTGAGCATTTACAGCTATCTGTGTACATCAGAGAAAAAGAGGTCCGGGGGCCGAAGCAAAACAAAACTCACCGTCACAGGCGCATCAACTCTCTGCACATTGCTCTCCTCCACAAGAATCTCCATAGCCTTAAGGCATAGAGCCTTGACTTCCGATTCTTTGAGTGGCTCACACCGCTTCAGCTGTTCAATCTGTCTATCCAAATCCGACATGGAAAAATTTGCGAGAGAAACTAAGAATCTCAACACCCTGAACGCGCTGCAGAGCGTCTGACTCTCTTCCTTCTCCCTTCTGTCGGAGCGCGCGCGCGCGCGCCGCCTCTGTTTGTTTCCGCGACCAAGGCGTTTGTTTAATCCAATCCTAGTATAAGTAGTGTGTACGTTCATACGTATTAAATACGTAGATGGCCTTTCTTTGAGCGACCAAGTCGTTCGTGTACTCCAATCCTACTATTTATCCTAACTATTTATTTATATGCATTTATTTATCTACCTTAATAATCTACTTATCCTACCTATTTCTCTTGTTTTGTTCAATCACACAACCAATGGAATAAAAGAATCATAATTTAAAATGTTTGACTTTGTAAATGATTTTTATTTTTTTTAAACATTTTTAAAAATTATTTGAAGATTTATAAAATGTATTGATCTTATTGAATAGATTTTTAAATAAGTTTTAACATTATGTTTTTATTTGTTTCATTTAAAATAAGATTTGAAATCTAAAAAGGTGTGTCAATCGTGTGATTTTTTAACAATTTTCTTGTTAAAAAGAAAATAAAAATATTAATTATTAACAAAAGATGGTGTAGTTTGAAAACGTTGGGAAACCTCCATGAAATCTTAGGTTCAAACTTGGGCAAATTGTGTGTATGAGTTTTGTATGTGATGATGTGTACAATGTATATGTATATTAGAAACATATGGCTAGAGGTAAGATGTAGGTAGGTAACCTACCTTCTCACATTTTTACAACATATGATGTCATTTCACATTCAAAGGTGCAACATAATGATGCTTAAATCAAATTTGGATAATGATGGTTTAATTGACCAATAGTCAAATTGACAACTAATCATTTTGACTATTCAAAATATCTCATGAGCCCTTGGTTAAAAAAACATCAATCAAAAAACCATGATTTATTGTAGTGATTATAAAAATAGATCAAGAAGCATTCACTAATAATGGATTATTTGGTTGATTATTTGGTTGATGTGATATTTCTCCAACACCACGAGCATTGCTCTTCAATTTTTTACATTGATTAGCTATGATTGGAACCATTGTGACCTAAAGATGTGTTTGGTGTTTTTTTTGGTGTGAACAAGGTCCAAATGGAAGTTTAGATGAAGGAGTGCTCTAGTGGATGAAGAGTTTTAAGGTTTTGGATTGACAAAAAGTGCCAAAACAAGAGATAGTTGATCATCATGATGCATGAAGGGTGCCAATGTTCTTCATTTGTTGTGTTTATTGTTTTTGTTATGTTTTGTTGTTTGCAAGTAATGGGGTTTGTTTTTCTTTTTTCATGGTTGTGATAGCGTTCGACATTGATCTAACAAAAATCTTGCACTATTTGGTGCTAATGATGGATGGAGTGCGAGCATTGCAATATATGACTAGGTTCCCAACTAATGAAAAGCTAAGTTCCTAGATTTGAATGAAAGATAATGGTTTTTCTTGGGGGTTTTGGTCTATGATTTCCATGTTGATTGATGGTTTTGATGGCGGTGTTTAAACAATGAAGGTTTGTGAAGGAAGAATGCCCTAAACTCCATGAAGGTCTTAGAGTAGAAGGGACTATAATTCCATTATGCCATTTCCCTCTCTTTTGTGGGGACAGAAAATGCTACATAAAATAGGAAATCGTTGAAAAAGACGATGAACAGACAAAGGGTTTCAAAGAGTGGCTGTATTATGGCATTTGTGTAGGGAAGGAGAAATGTTGCATATTTGGGACTAAATGTTGATGTGAGTGTGAGAAGGAGTTAATGTACAACACGAATGGGTTTAGGATCGAAATTATGTATGATTACTACATAGTTATGAAATCTATGTTTTTGGTTGTAAAATTATCTTTCCACCCTTCTATTGGCTATGTAAGTCTCACCATTCTCCTACCATGAATTACACACAAACAACACCAAAACTATTCAAAATCAAAAGCCTTTCAAAATCAAAACTTCAAATCTCAAAAACTTTGTATTCATATCATAACTTTGTATAAAATGAAGGTGTTTCTCAAGGTCATAAACACCTCCTTATATACTAACCAAAAGGAAACTAATCAAAAAACTTCTTAAAACTTATCCACCACATGGTTCCTTTTCCACAATTAATCACAAGGAAACAATATCACAAGGTTCCCCATGTGATTTCATAATTAATCACAAAGAAACAACATCACATGGGGAACCATGTGATTCCATAATTAATCACAAGGAAACAACATCACATGGTGCGCATGACATAAGTCAATGCACCATGACCAAATTATGGAATCCTACACCCAACTTACCCCATTAAACAATTACTTAAGTAATTGTGTAATCAAGTTACACATCAAGTTACATACCCATTTATGTGGGAGCTCTGAAAAGAATTACTATGACCTGAACCTCTCAAGGATTATTAAGGCATGCCTACAATTGGTGATTAGGGTTACTGTTGTCTCTTTGTAAAACTTCTCAAAACCTAGTGGGAGAATGGAAAGGATTTATGTTCTGGGGTTATGAGTTGAGAATCATAAAATGCCATAATCCAACCAATGGGATCAAGAGAGAGAGGTCGCAACTAATTCATTTTTCATGTTCCATAGTTTATGTGACATAGCTACTATTCAGTTCCATATATGACTGGTTTTACCTTGTTATTTGAAATTTTATAAAAGTTGATTATTGGATAGCTTGTGGTTGTTGATTTAGCATTGCCCTCACTTTTAGGTGACACCATATGCCCATGCCTTTTTTACATTGGGGCACGAGACCTTTTAGTATAGGGGAAGGTTTTATAATCAAGGCCTTCCGGGTTTAAACTCTTGGCCCGATGCCCTTAGGCTAAGGGTCTAGGACCAAAAGTTAGGAAGGTCCTAATAAAACCTTCCCCAACATAAAATTCACTAGATTTTTTTAATTCATTTCTTTTATTTTTTCTTTTTTTATTCAGTTTTTTTTTTTAAATTTAGCCATTTTCTTTGCCTTAAAGTAGAATGTACGAAACAATACGCTTCTTTCTTTTTGCTTTGTATGCTTCCTTCTTTTTCTTTTTTGCATAACATCTCCATCACAAAACCCTTCTGCATTGTCTCCATTACTCAAGGTTGTTTTTCTTTTAATGCTCTTCAGTATCTTTGTTATAATTGATGTCCTCCAAATTCATTTTTTCATTCTTTCTTCTTTTATTCTACAACTCTCTTCTTCTCTCCATCTCTTTGCATTGTCTCCATCGCTCCAATTCTTTTTTCTTCAAAGAAGTCACCTGGCATTTTTGCCTCAACTACTTTCCTCCATATTTATTTTTTTCATTTTTGTTTGTTTTGGCATTATTCTCCTCCAACATATGTTTTGTTACTCTTGCGCAACATTTTCATCCACATTTTCTTTCTTTGCTTTAAATTTCATTGTCTTGCTTTTCTTCTAACCTTTTTTTTTTTTTTTTTCAGGTTTTTAAATATTTTTTAACAATTTTTTTTTTTCTTTTTTTTTTTTTTAGCAACCTTTTTTTTTTTTTTTCT